>Ga0114931_10003756_pt1 | contig 19143 bp, 17 predicted proteins | sample 2SBtaG_FD_89579 | JGI IMG/M metagenome (GOLD analysis project Ga0114931, IMG submission 89579) | Deep subsurface microbial communities from Kolumbo volcano to uncover new lineages of life (NeLLi) - 2SBTROV14_V59a metaG | ecosystem: Environmental > Aquatic > Marine > Volcanic | place: Kolumbo...
CGAAGGTATCCGTTCGCCCCGAGCGAAGCGCGCGCAGCCGAAGGTATCCGTTCAGCGAAGCGCGCGCAGCCGAAGGTATCCGTTCAGCGAAGCGCGCGCAGCCGAAGGTATCCGTTCGCCCTGAGCGAAGTGCGCGCAGCGCGCGGAGTCGAAGGGCGCAGCCTACGCACCCAGGGCGCGGCGGGCGAGCTCCGTCGCGTCCGCCAGACGATCGATGGCCGAGCGCGCCAGCGACAGCTGGCCGCGCGCGCGGAGCAGGTTGTGCTCGCGGCGCGACGCGAAGCGGGTCGCGTCCCAGCCGAAGTAGCTGTCGTCGAACACGTCGACGCAGAAGCGCGCGGCCAGCTCGAGCGCGACCGTGGCCGCGCCGGGCGCGATCGACACGATCTCGTCGGCGTCGACCAGCCCGGCGGCGACGGCGCCGTAGCCGGTGAGCGCGCGCTCGAAGATGTCCAGGTCCAGCTCCGGCGCGTCGACGTCCTCGCCCTGCGGGTTGCACCACGAGCGCATGGCGTCGCCCAGCTCGTAGGCGATGGTCTGCAGGCCGACGGTGTCGAGGTCGACCAGGCAGCCGGGGCCCCAGGTGCGGTCGTCGGCGAAGCGGACGTTGGAGATCTTGAGATCGCCGTGGCAATGGCGCGGCCGGGTCGCCGGCAACGCGGGCAGGGCGGCGGCGGTGGCCAGGATGTCGCCGGCCAGCGCGGCGCCCTCGGGCTGATCGCCGCCGCTAGCGGCGCGGGCCCGCAGCCGGGTCAGCCACCCGGGCGTGTCGTGCACCCCGGCGCGGGTGAACTGGTAGTCATGGCGAAAGTCGGCCAGTCCGGCGTGGAAGCCGGCCACCGTGCGGCCGGCGTTCTCGGCCTGCACCGGGACGCTGATGCGATGGATGGTCACCCCCGGCTCGAAGCTGAGAGCGCGGTAGATGCCGCCGTCGACCTCGACCCACAGCGCGCCGCCGTCCGCCCGCACCATCCGCGGCGTGGGCAGGCCGCGCGCGGCCAGGTGCCGGGTGACCACGTCGATGTCGGCGTTGACCTCGGCGCCAAAGATCGGGTGCAGCCGCTGCACCACCAGCGACGGGGCGCCGGGCGGGTGGACGATCCAGGTCTGGTTGATCAGCCCGTCGGCAACGGCTTCGACGCGGGCACCGATGGCGTCCCACGCCTCGAGCGCGCCGCCTGGCGGGGACGCGCTCACTTCTGCTTCTTGATGCTGTGCAGCTCGACGTCGAACACCAGCATCCCCTGCGGCTTGCTCGGGTCGTTGGGGTAGGCCAGCGCGCGCGGGATCCAGAAGCGTGACCTCTGTCCGACGACCATCGTCTGCAGGCCGATGGTCCAGCCCTTGATGACGTGGTTGAGCGGGAAGGTCGCCGGCCGTCCCGACGAGATCGAGCTGTCGAACATCTTTCCGTCGGTGGTCCAGCCGGTGTAGTCGACCGTCACCACATCGGTTGGCCCCGGGTGCTCGGTGCCGGTGCCCTCTTGCAGCACCACGTACGAGACCCCCTCGGGGGTGCGGGTGGCGTTCTTCGGCGGCGCGGCGACGTCGGCCGGCGTGGCCGGCGGCTTCGGCTTCTTCTTGAACGACACCATCTCCATCTCCATGACCAGGTCGCCCTGCGGTCCCTGGTGCCCGCGGTAGGCGAGCTTGGCCGGGATCCAGAAGCGCGCCTTTTCGCCGGCGGTCATGGTGGTCATCGCGTCGGTCCAGCCCGGGATCACGCGGCCCAGCGGCACCGCCGCCGGCTTGCCGTTGATCACCGACGAGTCGACCAGACGGCCGTCGGTGGTCCAGACGGTGAAGTTGACCGTGGCGATGTCGCCGGGCTCCGGCTTCTCGCCGCCCTTGCCCCTGGACAGGACGACGTACGAGACGCCGGCCTCGGTCTTCTTGGCGCCGGTCGGCGGACCGGCGACGTCCTTCGGCGTTGGCGGCGGCGCAGGCTTGGGCGTCACCTTCAGCAGCTCGAGGTCGAAGACGATCATGCCGAACGACTTGCCGCCGCCGACGCGGGTGAGCTTCTCCGGCACCCAGAAGCGCGCCTTTTCGCCGGCGACCATGGTCTCGAGTCCTTCGGACCATCCCGGCATCAGCCGGAACACCGCCGCCGTCTGCGGGTGCTTGCGCAGCACGCTCGAGTCGAGCATGCGTCCGTCGGTGGTCCAGCCGGTGAAGTGGAACTGCACCTCGTCGAAGGCGCGCGGGTGGTCCTTGCCGGTGCCCGGCTTCAGCACCTTGTAGGCCAGTCCCGACGCCGTGCGCGAGGCGTCGGCCGGTGGCGCGGCCACGTCCTCGGGCACCGGTGGCGCCGGCTCGACGTCGAGCAGCTCGACCTCGTAGGTCATCAGATCCTGCGGCGCCTTGCTGCTGACGTGGTCGCCGAAGGCCAGCTGCGGGGTCATCCACAGGCGCCACTTCTCGCCCACCGTCATCTTTTGCAGCGCCTCGGTCCAGCCCGGCCCGGTCTTGAACAGCGGCATCTTCTGCGGCTTGTGTCCCTGGGTGGTGTACTGGGTCGAGCCGTCGGCCTTCCACGCGGTGTAGTTGACCGTGACCGTGTCGTTGGGTCCCGGCTGGCGGGCGTCGTCGCCGCTCTTGCCCAGCTTCAGCATCGCCAGCCCGCTGGGCGTGCGGGTGGCGTCGCCGGGGATCTTGCCGACGCTGGGCGGCGGCGGCACCACGGTTCCGCGGTTGACCGGCTTGGCCTTGCCCGGAATGTCTTCCGTGACCGAGATCTTCTGGTCTTTCTTGGAGGCGGTCCGCTTGCAGCCGGTGACGGCCAGCGCGACCACGAGCAACGCAATGGTCTTGGACATGATGGGGGATCAGCTCTGCGGCCAGACCGGCCGCGTCAGGTTTTCCGGTTCGTCGCCGGTGACGCGCATGTCGTCCTCGATGCGGACGCCGCCGAAGCGGGCGATGCGGTCGATGGTGCCCCAGTCGAGGCAGTCGGCGTGGGGACCGTTGCGAAGCGGCGCCAGCAGCGCCTCGATGAAGTAGCAGCCGGGCTCGATGGTGAACACCATGTCCGGCTCGGTGGTGATGGTGGTGCGCAGGAACGGGTTCTCCGGTCGCGGCTGATCGCGGCGGCAACCGACGTCGTGGACCTGGATGCCCAGCGAGTGGCCGAGGCCGTGGGGAAGCAGCGCGCGGGTGACGCCGGTGGCGACCAGCGCCTCGGCGCTGGCGGTGCCGATGCCGAGCTCGCACAGCAGAGCGGCCAGCAGCTCGTGGGCCTGATCGTGCAATGACTCGTAGGCCACGCCCGGGCGCAGGCGGCCGCACATCTCCTGCTGCAGCTCGCCGACGCCGGTGACCAGCGCGCCGAACAGCGCCGCGTCGTCGTTGCGGTCGTCGTTGCGGACGATGGTGCGGGTGATGTCCGACGCGTAGCCGAAACAGCTCGAGCCGGCGTCGACCAGCAGCGAGTGAGAGCCGGGGCCGGGCCGGCCGGTGGCGTAGCGGACGTGGTGCAGCGTGGCCGCGTGGCCGTCGACGGCGACGATGTTCTGGTACGGCGTCGCCATTGCGTCCTGTCCGGTCTCGGCCAAAAACAGGACGTGGAGCTCCAGCTCGGACCGCGGTCCGTCGACGAAGGCGTGCTGGAGCGCGGCGTGCCCGGTCCCCGCGCGGCGGTTGGCCTCGCGGATGCAGTGGATCTCGTACTCCGATTTGACCCGGCGGACGGCGTCGAGGAGGTCGGTCAGCGGCGCCGGATTGACGTCGCCGTCGGCGATGCCGCAGGCGGCGGCCAGCGCGCGGTCGTCGCCGATGAAGGCGACCCGCCCGCCGGGTACGTGGTCTTTCAGCTGCTCGCGCGCGCCGACCTCGGTGACGGCGAAGCGCGGCCAGGCGTGGCCGATCGCCTCCTCGGGCGGGGCGCCGGAGCCCTCCCAGAAATCGGACGTGACGGTGCGGATCAGCGCCGGGCGGGCTCCCGGCCGGATGATCAGCAGGGCGTCGGCCTCGGCCAGCGGCAGCCAGTGGGTGAAAGCCGGCGTGGGGCGCAGCGGCCAGTGCTGGTCGTCGAACGAGTTGTGCGGCGCCTCGGCCCCCGAGTGGATGACCAGGGCGTCGTAGCCCGCCTCCTCGATCGCGCGCCCATACGCCGCCGCGATGCGGTTCAAGTGGGCCTCATGAAGCGAGCCCAACGAGCGGCTACTCATGCCCGCCGTGATAGCACAGCCCCGCCCGGCGCGCGCGGGAGCGCAGCTCCCTGCCGCGCGAGCGGGAGAGGGCCGGGGTGGCGGCCGCCTACAGCCGGTGCAGCCCGGCGACCCGCGCCATCAGCGCGTCGGCGGCCCGGGTCGGCAGCGCCTCGACCAGCGCCAGCATCAGCCGGGCGCGGATCGGCGCCACGTAGCGGGCCGCCGGCCGGCGCGCCTCGATCGCCCGCGCCATGACCCGGGCGATGACGTCCGGCCCGACCGCCATCTGCTCGCTGCGCGCCTGGAGCTCCTCGGCGCGATCGAACACCGGCGCATACGGCGATCCGTCGACCCGGTACTGTCCGACCAGATCCATGCTGCGGTTGCCGAACTCGCTGCGGATGACGCCGGGCTCGATCAGCACCACCTGGATGCCGAACGGCGCCAGCTCGACCCGCAGCGCGTCCGAGATCGACTCCAGCGCGTATTTGCTGGCGCTGTAGGCGCCGCCGAACGGCATCGTGATCCGGCCACCGACGCTGGAGACGTTGATGATTCGCCCGCTGCCGCGCTCACGCATCGCCGGCAAGAAGGCGCGGGTCACCGCCATCAACCCGAAGACGTTGGTGTCGAACTGCCGGCGCAGGTCGGCGTCGCTGACCTCGCTGAGCGGCGCCAGCAGGCCGTAGCCGGCGTTGTTCACCAGCACGTCGAGCCCGCGCCCGCCGGTGATGGTGTCGACGTGGGCGACGGCGGCCTGGATCGACGCGTCGTCGGTGACGTCGAGGCGCAGGGCGCTGAGCCGGGCGCCGTCGGCGTCGACGGTCAGCGACTCGAGCGCGTCCCGGTTGCGCCCGGTGGCGATGACGGTGTGGCCGAGGCGGGCCAGGTAGAGGGCGGCGAAGCGGCCGATGCCGGAGGTGGCGCCGGTGATGAGGATGGTCCTGGAATCGGTGCTGGTGGTCATGGCGAGGGCTCCTCGATGGCTACTCAGAATGAATGTTCATTCCGTCCTTGCGATTTAGAATGAATATTCATTCCGCACCACAGATGCAACCCCCTTTTCGCCGAAATCTCCCAACCCCGCGAAGATTCAGGCCCGCGAGCGCCGCGTGCCCCGCCGCCGGGCCTCTTCGGCCATGCGCGCCTTGGTCGCCGCCCAGCCGCAGATCTGGCAGCTGGCCAGGTCGTGTCCCCGCGCCGGGCAGTGCTCGCGGCCGAAGTAGATGATCTGCAGGTGCAGGTCGTTCCACGACCCGGGCGGGTAGAGCTTCTTCAGATCGCGCTCGACCTCGACCACATTCCGCGCCTTCGACAGTCCCCACCGCCCGGCCAGCCGGTGGATGTGCGTGTCGACCGGAAACGCCGGCACGCCGAACGCCTGGGCCATGACCACGCTGGCGGTCTTGTGCCCGACCCCGGGCAGCGCCTCCAGCGCCTCGAAGTCGGCGGGCACCTCTCCGCCGTGCTCCTCGAGGAGCAACCGCGACAGCGCGTGGATGTTCTTCGACTTGGCCGGCGACAGCCCGCACGGCTTGATGATCCTCTCGATCGCCGCCGGCGAAAGCGCCCCCATGGCCGCCGGGTCGGCGGCGCGGGCAAACAGCTTCGGCGTCACCTGGTTGACCCGCACATCCGTGCACTGCGCCGACAACAGCACCGCCACCAGCAGCGTGTACGGATCGTCGTGGAGCAGCGGGATCGGCGGTCGCGGGTAGAGCTCGTCGAGGATCTGGTGAATCCGCCGGGCCTTGTCCGCCCGCTTCACTTGCCGCCTCCGCGCGCCCACTGAAGCAGCGCCCGCGCCGCCCGATCGCGGGGATCGATCTGCAGCGCCTTCTTCGCCGCCGCCGCCGCCTCGGCCCTGCGCCCGGCCATCCGGTGCATCTGCGCCTCGGCGACGAAACAGTCGCCGCTGCTGGTCACCCGCTGCTGGCAATCCTTCAGCGTGCTCATCGCGTCCGCCTCGTTGCCCTGGGCGCGGTAGATCGCCGCGGCCGCGCGGAACGGCCGCGGATCGGGCGGGTCGCGCATCTCGGCGCTGCGGTACAGGTCGAGTGCCTGGTCCTGCTTGCCGGCCGCGCGCGCGTAGTCGCCCAGGTGGTAGTAGGCCGGGCCGTAGTCGGGTGACACCTCGGTGAGCCGCTGGTACGCGTACTTCGCCGTCTTCTCGTCGCCCAGCCGCCGCGACGTCCCGCTGAGGAACTTGTAGTAGTCGAAGGTCTGGTTGTCGACCAGCTGCATGACCAGCAGCAGCGCACACGCCAGCACGTGGACCATCGCCACCGCGTGCGCGCGCCGCCGGCCACCGGCGATGCCCGCCACCAGCCCGGCCAGCGAGATCACTCCGACGGTCAGCCACCGCGCCTCGAACGGAATGACGGCGACCAGCGCCGCACCGGCACCCATCGCGACCACCAGCAGCGGCCACGCCAGCTCCCGCGTCGCCTCACCCGCGCGCCGCAGCACCCCGGCCGTGGGGTCGGTCAGCCAGTGCCACGCCCGGGCCCCGGTGGCGATCACCACGTCGGGCAAGAACAGCACGTACAGGCCCATCATGAAGTAGCTGAACAGGCCGATGCGATAGCCCGACAGCTCGACGCTGATGTGAAAGCCCATGCCGATCAGCCACACCGCCGGCCACATCCAGCGGATCAGCACCCCGACCGCCAGCACCAGCTCGGCGATCATGATCAGCTTGGCCATGGCGGCAAAACCGCCCGGGTCGCCGCGGCTGGCCGAGCCAAACACCACCTCGATGGCGTGCCGCACCCACGGCACGCCGAGCTGCTGCGACAGCGCTGTGCCGTCCAGCCACAGCGGCGACATCTTGGAGATCGCCGCCCACAGATAGAGCAACGCCAGCTGCACCGTCAGCAGGCGCAAGCCCCACGACGCGATCGTCCGCGGCTCATCGTTCGCCGGCGCTTCCCCGGTCGGATGCGCCGCCTCGTCCCAGGGAATCGTGCAGGCGACGACGAGCAGCAGGAAGACCAGGTAGTGGTGCTGATACGAGTCGAGCTGACTGATGAAATAGGTGTAGGCGTACAGCCCGGCGAGCAACCGCACCGATCCTTTGATCGCCACGCCCATCATCACCCGCAGCGCCAGATACGCCTGCAAGACGAACAGCACGCCGATCGCGACCCGGCTGGGCACCGGCAGGATGCCGTCGAGGAACGGCAGCTGCGACACGTTGAAGCCGCCGGCGCCGTAGCGCGGCGCGTGCGCCAGATTGGTGAACTGGTCGACCGCGAGCACGCCGAAAAAAGTGACGCGGAGCAGGTTCAGCTTGGCCGCCGGCACCCGGAACTCGAACCAGAAGCGGCGCCACAGCCGCGCCGCCACCTCGGTCGCGCTCACGGCGTCCCCTCCCGGTGGCAGGCGTCGTCCTCGAACGCGCGCAGATCCGACGAGCCGTCGATCCTCTGGCAGCGAAGCTCGAGGTGCACCACCTCGCCCTCATACTTGTCGCACAGGTGCTGGGCCATCCGCTCGACGATCTCGACCCGCCCGCGCTCCGCCGACAGCTTCCACGCCTGGTGGAACTCCGCGCCCATCGACAGCGCCCGCCGCCGCCCGCCCGGCTTGCCCACCTCGAACCGCGGCGTACACACTGCCCCGCGCTCCGGCGAAAACATCCGCCAGGCGAACCGCTCGTCATACTTGTCGCCGCGACACCAGTAGTAGTTCAGCGGCAACACGATCTGCACCGCCAGAAACACGGCGATGAACACATTGGGCCAGCGCATGGCGCCGGCAGGATACCAGCTCCCTCCCCCGCGCGAGCGCGGGAGGGTCGGGGTGGGGGCTGCAAGCACAGCCTCCCTGCGATGTCAGGTCAATGAAACCGACGGTACGCGCCCCATGTCAGCGTCGCGGCGTCCCCGAGACTGTTCCGTTCGAACAGCTGGTACTGGGAGTCGTTCAGCACCACCCGGACGCGCCGCCGCAGCTCGGCCTCGACCGACCGGTCGTAGTCGCGAAGGTGCAGCCCGGCGGCCCGCGCCTTGACCACCTCGAGATCGTGCGTGAGCATCGCCTTCGTCATCGTCTGGTTCACCTCGCGCTGATGCTGCTGATACCGAGCCTCCATGTCGCCCAGAATGTGCAGCAGCGCGCGCACCTGGTCGTCACTCGGGATCGCATCGTGTGCGAACGCGTTCCATTGCTCGTGGACCAGCGTCCGCTGCTCGGCGTCCGGACCATGGTCATCGAAGTCGATGAGAAATCGCGGGACACCCTCGTCCTTGCTTGCACCCTCGGTTCGCCGCGCTGCGACGTACCAACCTCCGGCAATGAGCGCGGCAAGCGCGACGCCGACAATCAGTGCGCGCTGCGACGTCATTTCTCACTCGCTTTTGGCTGCGCAATACCCGCCAGACAGTCCCGGTACTCGGAGATGCAGCCGGTTGCGATGACCGCGGCCACGTGTGAGCAGCCCGGCGCGATCCCCTTCAACGCCGAATTGTCGCGGACCAGCCGCATCTCTCGGGTGTCGTCGTCGAGGCACGCATCGATCGCCTCGCCGTGACATACGCGTGTTGGACCGCCATCCATCTCTTGCCGGTCACATTCGTACTTGCGCGGGTTCAGGTGCTGCCCGTTGCGGTCTCTCCTGAGCACAGCGCATCCGTGTCGCGCGAAGTCGAACATGCCCGAGTAGCAGGCTTCCTGGCCCTTGCTGGCTGAGTCGTAGCAGATTCCCTTCTTTTCAGCGCAGCTCAGCCGATCCGCGGGCGGTTGCCCCGCGTCGGGCTCGCTTGCGGGCGACGAGGCCGGCGCGGCGAGCAGGATCGCGACGATGGTGGTCACTCCACAGGCAACGAGGCTCGTCGCCAGCCTGCCGTGGTTTGTTGTTGCGCGTGTCATGGTGATCAGCACTGGTCAGGTTGAGCCCTATTGCCAAACAGGCAGCGTGGCAAGGCGTGGCGAGCACCGCGACGACGCTGTGGTCATCGCGGCGATCGCCAAGTCGCTCGCAAGCTCGCGAGGCCTTTCGTGCAGTTTCTGCACGTCCACCCCGATTCGGATTCAGTCAGTCTGACTAGCGGGATGCTGGAAGATCCCCCACAAGAGCGTCACTGCATCGTCCAGACACCACCTCTTGAACAATCCGAATTGTGTTGGGTTGAGCACCTTCTGCACACGACTGCGAACTTCTTCTTCGACCGTTTGGTCAAATTCTGTGGTGACGAGTCACGGGCGCGTTTTTTGACCTGCTTCGGATCGTGGGTCAGCATCGCGGTGGTCATCTCTTCATTGATGCCCTTCTCATAGGCGACGTACTGAGCCTGCATCTCCGCCATGATTCGCAGGACCTTCTGTTCCTGTTCTTCGTCGAGATCCGCCTCGCGAACGAAGGAATTCCAATTTGATCTCGCGAATCGGCGTCCTTCGGCGTTCGGCTGGCCCTTGTCGTTCTGGTCGACGAAGTAGTGCTGAACTGCGAGGTTTGGCGACTGTCGCGCGACTGGGGATTGATCAATCATCTGGTCTGGGGCGACTCTTGTGTGGGTTCTCGACTCGTGCGAGACAGCCTTGTCAGAACGGATGACTTCTGACCTCGAAGGTGGATTGTCTTGCGCAGAGCTTCGTGAAACAGCCAGACACCAGATAGCTACACCTGCGATGACGGCGAGAGCAATGGCCGGAAGAGCCCTGTTCATTCGCATTGTCCGTGCCGCTTCTTCGAGGATACGTCGTTCAGGCAGTCTTGGTAGCTATGCTCGCACTGGACGACAAGATCGTTTCCGAATTTCGAGCAGGTCTCGCCAATTCCCAGGAAGACATTGTAGCCGTCCACCTTCGTGAGTTGCTTGGAAAGAGCTACAGCTACTCGTTTCATCGACATTGGCCCTTGGCTTTCTTGGTGCATTCTTGTGCTGCCGGGTCTGACTACTCGGCTTCCGTTGGAGCCAGGTAGACGCCCCAGCGGAGACTCACCGCATCGTCCAGGCTCCAGCGTCGAAATAGACCGTACTGAGTTGGGTCGAGCACCTTGCGAACTCGACTGCGAAGCTCAGCCTCGACGGTCTCGGCGAAGTCACCGAGGCGAAGATTGTCAGCCTCCTCTTTCACCTTGTCGGGATCATGCGTGTGCATCGCCTCGGCCATCGCGTAGTTCACACCGTGCTGATAGGCGATGTACTGCTGCTGCATATCGGCCAGGATCTGGAGTAGTTGTTGCTCCTGACCGGCGTCGAGTTCGGCCTCGTTCACGAACGAGTCCCAGTTCGCTCGCACCTGTTTGCGCTCCTTTGCGTTGGCGTGTCCCTTGTCGTCGCGATTGATGGAGTAGCGCTGCGCGGGTGGCAGCTCGGGCATATCAGTTGCCCTGCGCGGAGACGTGTGGGTGTTCTGCCCGAGGGTAGCTGCTCGTTCTTGGCCCGGGCGCGCGCTCAGCGCAGTGGGAGGCGTGGCGTCACGCGGGCTCGACGGGTTCGTCGAGGCCGATGAGGCAGACCTCGTCACGAGATAGATGACGACGGCCCCGACGGCAACCGCCGCCAGGAGCGCTGCAAGCGATCGTTTCATCGACATTGTCGCTTGGACTTCTTGGAGGAGACGTCGTTCAGACAATCGTTATACGCGGGCTCGCATGCCATCGCCAGCTGACCACCGAGTGCCGTGCAGCTGGCGTTGATTCCCTCGAAGATGTTGTAGTTGTCGACGTGAGTGATCTCCTTCGAAACGCTCCAGGCCACGCTGGGATCCGCGCTGAGCTCTGCGCTGAGCTCGCTTGCACTCTTGTTGATCACCTGCGCCACTTGCGCGATCGAAGCGCCTACGGACGCTTGGTCCATGCACGCGTTGACGGCCTCTCCGTGACAGACCCGAACCTTCTTGCCGTTTTGGGTTTCGTAGTCACAGGTGTACTTCCGAGGATTCAGGCCACGTCCGAAGACGTCGCGAGTGAACACCGAACACTGGTAGCCGAAGTGTAGGAACATGTCGCGATAGCAGGTGTTCTGCGTTGTCAAGGCATTGTGTAGACAACTGGTCTTTATCGCCAGGCAGTTCGTACATGCGGGGACGCTCTTGCCACCACCGCCCTGCGGTGGTGCGCTCGCCGGCCATGAGTAGGTCGGTTGGTCATTGGAAATGCACACGTAGTCCTCGCCATCGCCGACTTTAGTATAGCCCGGGCTGCAGCCGTAGATCACGATGACCTCGCCGCTGTCGTCTCGGCGCGACAACGCCGGAGAGGCGAGTAGGCCAACAATGAGGGAGGTCGTTGCGGGGATGGCGAGGATCCTCGCCACTTTCTGAAGCATCATCATCTCCTGCTTGGGTGTTCGGTTGGGGTGTGGGGGGAGCGACTGCACGCTGCGCATCAGTCGCCGCGCAGCGAACACACGTAGGGCGTTTCCTTCGCGCGTGGCGACGAGTTCCTTGGCCTTGCCGCTGCGCGAGGATGTGGCGGCGCGTTGTGCGCGAGCCGGAGGGGGGAAGCGGGCCTCTGAATACGAAACTGAAATCGACGCGTCAAGAACAAACCGGTCGACGGCGTTCGAAAGCGGATGAGTGTCCGGTAGCCCGGACAGTCGTGCACGAACGTGTGCGCACGCGAGGTGTTCGTGCTTACGTTATCGCTTCGACGGGGGAGCGTTGGCGCGTTGCGCGTCACTGCTCCCTCTATCGGGATCGATGTCGATCCGGTTGCGTACTTTTTTCAGTGCGCGCGTCCGGACCGCGGTTCAGTCGGGGAACCGCCTGACAGCGGGCTAGGAGGCTGGTGTTACACGGGACCGAGCGGCGGTTTCGCGGCGCGCCGCCAGCAAGGCACGAGGAGGAAGTGGGCTGTAGCCCACGCCTGACGAGTGACGCGGCTGGCGGTGATGCATCGGAAGCGCGGCGACGGGACGTTTGACACCAGACTCCTAGGACCTACGACAGCAGCGGTAGCTGCGGGCTGGCTTCGGCGGGGCGGGGCGGGGCGTGGTAGCGGAGGTCGGGATCGACGCGGGCGCCGGGCTCGAGCTCGGCGCGGACGACCAGCTCGCCGCCTTCGAGAGAGGCGATGGGGACGCCGTCGCGGAAGAGGATGGCGTTGCCGATGACGGCGGGGACGCGCGGACCGGCCGAGGTGATGCCGATCAGGTTGAGCGGATCGGTGGCGGCGACGCGGACCAGCTCGGGGAAGCGGGGCGGCTTGCGCGCGGCGCGCAAACCTTCGACTGCCTCGGGTAGGGCGAACTGCTCGCCGACGAAGCCGGCGACGAAGCGGCCGCCGCGGACTTCGCCGCGGGCCTCGAGGCGGCGCAGGGCGGTGAGGATGTCGCGCCACGGCGGCAGGCCGGTCTCGCGCTGAAGCAGGTCGCGGAAGACGACGCCGTAGCGGGCGAGCAGCATGCGCGCGGTGGCGTCGGGATCGATCGCCTCGGCGTCGGGGGCGGGCAGCAGCGACCAGCGGCCGGCGGCGGTGGGCAAGGTGCGGGCGGCGTGGGCCGGGCGGCGGTGGTCGCGGCCGCGGGCCTTCTTGACCGCGTCCTGCCAGCGGCGGGTGTTCGACGGCGCCGGCGCGCTGGCGTCGAAGTGGCTGCGCGAGCCGCCGCGCGGCCGGTCGACCAGCACGCGCAGGCTGGCCCAGCCGTCGGCGGTGGCCAGCCCGGCGGCGACCAGCTCCCACAAAGCGTCTTCGACGTCGGCGGGATCGAGCTCGGTGGCCGCGCACAGATCGGCGAGGAACGACGCGCCGCGACCGGCGAGCTGCGCGTGCACCGCGCGGGCGCCGTCGCTCAGCTCGTCGGGGGATGCCGGCTGGGCGGTGGCGCGCAGCCACGGCAGATCTTGCCGCAGCATCAGCGCCAGCGGCGCAGCGCGGGTCGGCGCCGCCCGACCCGGCTCGGCGGTGCGCGCCGACACCCGGCACCAGGACAGCACGCCCGACAGGCACAGGTTGTCGAGCCACGCCGGGTCGTAGTGGTGCAGGCGGGCGGGCAGGATCTCGCGCTCCCACGCGCCGGCCGCCGACTCGCAGCCCTCGAGCTGCTCGAGCACGCGCTCCAGCCCGCCGGCGCCGATGAGGCGGCTGCCCGGTGACAGGCGCTGCCACGAGAACAAAAAGCGCATCAGCGCCGCCGCGGTGACCGGCTCGATCTCGCGGCGCAGGCTCGCCAGCGTCAGCCGGTGGATGCGCGCCAGGATCCGCCGGTTGCACCATTCGACAGCGTCACGCCCGCGGAACTGACCGCGCAGGACGGCGCCGTCGGCTTCCAGCGCCGCCAGCGCCAGGTCGACGCGGCCGGCGTCCAGGCCCAGCGCGCCGGCCAGCTCGGCGGCGGTGCGCGGACCGGCGTGGTCGAGGGCGGCGCCGACGAGGGTCGCCACCGCGGCGTCGCCGTCGGGCACGTCGACCTCGAACGGCAGCGGCGGCAGCTCCGGGTCGCACGTCAGGTCGGCCAGGGCGGCGCGGACGATCGGCAGCCGCTCGGCGGCGACCAGGGCGACGCGATCGGCGCAGGTGATCCGCGTGGCCCGGCCGGCGGCGATCAGCGCCGGGGCGTGGGCCATCCATCCGCTCGGCGCGTCCGCCTCTGCTACCAGGTAGAGCGACGGCAGCGCGTCGTGCAGCTCGTCAGCGCTGCGCACCTCGGGCCGTGTCTGCTCCTCGACGGTGGCGATGGCGTCAGCCGACAGCGCGCCCATCTCCGCCGGAACATCGGACGGCAGCCCGCGGCGCAGCTGCACCGCGCGGGTGCGCCGCTCCTCCAGCGGAGCGTCGTCGAGGAAGGCGTACGGGTTGGCGTTGATGATCTCGTGCGACAGCGGCGACGGCTCGACGGTGTCGCGCGCCACCACGCGGATATCGCCGCCCTCGATCCCGGCGAGCACGCTCTCGAAGCCGTCGATGTCCATCGCCTCGGTCAGGCAGTCGCGCACCGTCTCGCGCACCAGCGGGTGGTCGGGCGGCTCGATGTCGCCGGCGACGTTCTCCAGGCACGCCTGGGCCATGGGGAAGACCACGCTGAGCAGGTCGGCGGCGCGCATGCGCACCAGGTACGGCGGCACCTTCTTGCCGAAGCTGCGCCGCAACACCGCCAGCGAGCGGGTGGTGTTCCACCGCCAGCGGACCTCGAACATCGGCGCCGCCAGCAGCGCCTGCACCAGCACGTCGCGCGCGGTCTGCGAGCGCAGGAACGCGAACACATCCTCGAGCGGGAAGCTGTGCGGCTGGCCCAGCGACAGGATCAGGCCGTCGTCGGTGGCCGCCGCCTGCAGCTCGAAGTTGAAGCTGCGGCAGAAGCGCTTGCGCAGCGCCAACCCCCAGGCGCGGTTGATGCGCCCGCCGAGCGGCGCGTGGAGGATGAGCTGCATGCCGCCGGCGTCGTCGAAGAAGCGCTCGGCGATGATCGTCCGGGTGGTCGGCAGCACGCCCAGCGCCGCGCGCGAGGCGGCCAGGTAGGCGACCATCTGCCCGGCGGCGTCGCGCGACATGGCGCAGGCGTGGGCCGCCCACTCGCCGATCGCCTCGAGCCCCTCGCCGGCCTCGATCCGCTGCTCGATCTCGGCGCGCAGGTCGCCGACCTCTTCGGACAGCTCGACCGTGCGTGCCGGCGCCTCGCCGAACCAGAACGGGATGGTCGGCGGCGCGCCGGCGGCGTCTTCGACCAGCACGCGGCCGGCCTCGATCCGGCGGATGCGCCACGAGGTGTTGCCGAGCAGGAAGATGTCGCCGGCCATGCTCTCGATGGCGAAATCCTCGTCGAGGGTGCCGACCGGCGTCTCCTCCGGGTACTGGACCACCTGATAGATGTTGGTGTCGGGGATGGCGCCGCCCGACGTGATCGCCGCGCTGCGCGCGCCACGGCGACCGCTGATGCGGCCGTTGATCCGATCGCGGTGCAGGTGCGCGGCGCTGCGCCCGCGGCGGTGCGAGATGCCCTCGGACAGCATCTCGATCACCTGGTCGAACTCCCCGCGCTCCAGCTCGCCGTAGTGCCAGGCGCCGCGCACGGCGTCGAACAGCTCATCCTCACCCAGCTCCTCGCACGCGGCGGCGGCGACGATCTGCTGGGACAACACGTCGAGTGGCGCGACCATCGGACAGATGGCATCCAGCCGCCCGGCGGCGATGGCGCGGGTCAGCCCGGCGCACTCGACCAGCTGGTCGCGGGTCAGCGCGAACAGCCGGCCCTTGGGCGTCGCCCGCCGCTGGTGACCGGAGCGGCCGATGCGCTGCAGCAAGGTGGCGATCGACCGCGGCGATCCGATCTGCACCACCAGGTCGACGGCGCCGACGTCGATGCCCAGCTCCAGCGATGCCGTCGCCACCGCGCACTTGACCTGGCCGTGCTTGAGCTTCTGCTCGGCGGCAAAGCGCATGCGCCTCGACATGCTGCCGTGGTGGGCGACCACTTGCTCGGCGCCGAGCCGCTCTTCCAGCTTGTGCGACGCGCGCTCGACCAACCGCCGGGTGTTGACGAAGACGATGGTCGAGGTGTGTTTCCGCACCAGCTCGGCGATCCGATCGAACACCCGATCCATCTGCTCGTTGGAGGCGACCGCGCCCAGCTCGTCGTCGGTGATCTCGATGGCCACGTCGAGGGCGCGGGCGTGACCGGCGTCGACGATGTGCGGCGCCGAACGGCGGGCACCGACCAGCATCTGGCCGATCATCTCGATCGGCCGCTGGGTCGCCGACAGCCCGACGCGCACCGGGCGGCGACCGCCGTTCTGCACCACCAGCCGCTCGAGTCGCTCGAGCGACAGCGTCAGGTGGGCACCGCGTTTGCAACCGGCGACGGCGTGGATCTCGTCGACGATGACCGTGCGCACCTGCGACAGAGCCTGGCGGCTGCGCTCGGCGGTCAAGAGGATGAACAGCGACTCGGGGGTGGTGACCAGGATGTGCGGCGGGCGCTTGGCCATCTTCTGCCGCTCGCCCGGCGGGGTGTCACCGGTGCGGACGGCCACGCGGATTGGCGGCAGCGCCGTGCCCATGGTGGCGGCGACCTCGCGCAGCTCGCTCAGAGGCGCCTCGAGGTTGCGGTGGATGTCGTTGGACAGCGCCTTGAGCGGCGACACGTAGAGGACATCTGTCCGCTCGGGCAGGTCGCCGGCCAGACCGCGGCGGATGAGGTCGTCGAGGCAGGCGAGAAAGGCCGCCAGGGTCTTGCCCGAGCCGGTCGGTGCGGCGATGAGGGTGTCCTGGCCGGCGGCGATGCGCGGCCAGCCCTGGGCCTGCGGCTCGGTCGGTGTGCCGAACTTGTCGCTGAACCAGCGCGACACGATCGGGTGGAAGTCGGCCAGCACGACCGCTGGAGCGTAGCGCAAGACGGTGACTCCGCCGACCGCGAACACCGCTGTGGGCCTTTCTCTCACCCCGGTCCCTGGCGACGGGCAAATCCAAGGGCCGGGTGGCGCGTGCAACCCCCGATGCCGTATCATGTTTCGGCTGTATGGTGGAGCAGCGCTTCAGGATCATCGAGCGGCTGGACAAGGGGGGCATGGCGGAGGTTTTCCGCGGTGTCTCCGAGTCCCTGCGCGGCTTCAAGAAGCACGTCGCGATCAAGCGCATCCTCCCCAACCTGGCGCAGAACGCCAAGTTCGTGTCGATGTTTCTCGACGAGGCGCGGCTGTCGCTCAACCTGCAGCACGCCAACATCGTCCAGGTCTTCGACATCGGTCAGGCGGCCGACACCTACTTCCTGGTCATGGAGTTCGTCGATGGCGCCAACCTCAAGGCGATCATCGAGCACGTACAGGGCCAGGGGCGGACGATGCCGATCCCCGAGGCTCTCTACATCATGATCGAGAGCTGCAAGGGGTTGTCGTACGCCCACCACCTGGAGAACCCCGAGACCGGCGAGCCGCTGTACCTCGTCCACCGCGACATCTCGCCGCCGAATATTCTCATCTCGAAGAACGGCGAGGTGAAGCTGGTCGACTTCGGTCTGGCCAAGGCCAACAGCCAGCTCGAAGAGACCGACCCGGGCGTGGTCAAGGGCAAGTTCTCCTACCTGTCGCCCGAGGCGGCGCAGGGCCTGGAGGTCGACGCCCGCGCCGACATCTTTGCCATCGGCATCATCCTGTACGAGATGCTCACCGGGCGGCGTCTGTTCTTCGGCAGCACCGACTACGAAACGGTGCAGCTGGTGCGCGACGCGCGCATTCCGTCGATCCAGGCGCAGAGCCCCAAGGTCGACAGCGAGCTCGAGCGGATCGTGCGCAAGGCGCTGGCGCGCGATCCCAACGATCGCTACCAGGAGGCGTACGACCTGAGCGACGCGCTGTCGCAATACCTGTTCAGCCGGCGCATGAAGGTCACGGCGCGGTCGATCGCGCAGATGATCCGCGACGTGCGCGAGACCAATCGCCGGCGCACCACCGGCCAGCACTCGATCGTCGACGCCGTCATCCAGCAAGAGATGGACGCGCTGTCGTCGCTGCTCGAGGACGAGCCGGCCCCGGCCGCCGAAGGCTCACCGTCGGGCGAGGCGCTGTCGGGCGACATGATCGACACCTCGAGCTGGGCCAGCGACCTGTTCGGCGACGACGACAGCGGGCCTGCCTTTGCCGCGCCCGCGCCGGCCAAGAAGGCGCCCCCGGCCGCCCCGAAGCGGTCGCGCCGCACTCCTCCGCCCATTCCGCCCCGGCGCAAGAAGTAACCGGTCTCCCCTCTCTTGACCGCCGCTGCGCCAGGGCGCCATGCTCGATGCGATGCCACGCCTCTACGCGCAGACCTCCGGCGAGACTATCGGTGAGATCAACGACCAGCAGCTGCAGTTCCTGATCGATCACCTCGAAGAAGAGGACACCACCGATCAAGACTACTACATCAACCGCGCCACGCTGGAGATGTTTCGCGACGAAGGCTGCGACGCCGCGCTGCTGGACATGCTGACCAAGGCGATGGGCGACGACGAAGAGATGGACATCGCCTGGGAGTGAGTCACTCCAGCGCGCCGCGGTCCTTGGTGTAGTGGTAGCGGATCTGCGCGTCCGAATAGCGGTGCTCGCGGCCGACCGGGCACGCCTCCCGCACGGCTACCCATTGGCGCCACGCCTCGGCGACCCCTTCGCAGCTGGCTTCGCCCGCGGCCATCGCCCGCTCGAGGGCGGGCATGCAGTTGGCGGCGCAGTCGCACGCGCTCGCGACCGCCGGCGGCGCCCCCGACGGGCCGTCGGCGTCGCAGACGATCACCGCGCGCAGCGCGATCCACGGCCCGAATCTCGGGTGCACCGACAGGTGTGACGGCGACAGCGCCGCCAGCCCGCTGACCTCGGCGAGTTGCTGCATCGCCACCAACCGCGGACCGCCGTCGTGGGCGAACCGCACGGTTGCCCGCACCGGCAGCAGCGCCGCCAGTTCGGCACACACACGCTCGACGTAGCGCTCCACCGGATGCGCCGCCGCGCGCAGCGCCGGGTCGGCCCGTCGCGCGGCGATGAACGGCGCCCAGAACCCGCGCGACGACGCCAACAGCCAGCCCAGCGCATCGGCCCGCGCGAACTCCGGCAGCGGATGCGCCGGCACCCGCTGGTTGTACCAGCGCACCGAGAACGGCTGGATCAGATCGAACGCGGGGTGCTGGGGCGGCGCCAACGTCACGCCGCCGGTGTGCCACGTTTCCCGCCGGCCTGTCGAGTGCGGTATGACCTGACCGTGGTTCCGTATCACCAGCTCGTCCAGGCCGGCGGCAGCGATCCCCGCCGCTGGATGCTCGTCCTCCACGGCATCTACGGCGCCGGCGCCAACTGGCGCACCTTCGCCCGCAAGCTCACCGAGCAGCAGCCCGACCTCGGCTGCGTGCTCGTCGACCTGCGCAAACACGGCCGCTCACAAGAAGCCGTGCCGCCGCACACCGTCGCCGCCGCCGCCGCCGATCTGATCGAGCTCGAGGGCGCCCTCGCCGTGCAGCGTCGCCCGGTAGTCTCCGTGTGCGGTCACTCCTTCGGCGGCAAAGTCGCCCTGCAATACGCCGCCGACCGCGGCTCCATCCTCGAGTCGGCGTGGATCCTCGACGCCTCGCCCAGCCCGCGCCCC
>Ga0114931_10003757_pt1 | contig 19139 bp, 14 predicted proteins | sample 2SBtaG_FD_89579 | JGI IMG/M metagenome (GOLD analysis project Ga0114931, IMG submission 89579) | Deep subsurface microbial communities from Kolumbo volcano to uncover new lineages of life (NeLLi) - 2SBTROV14_V59a metaG | ecosystem: Environmental > Aquatic > Marine > Volcanic | place: Kolumbo...
CGTGCGCGGCGTCATGAGCCACGGCGCGATGCCGTATGCGGGCGTGAACCCCATCCTGGCCGTAAGCGACGTGATCGCGGGCGTACGAGAGATCGAACGGGCGGAACAGGAGCGGCTCGGAGACCACCCGTTCCTCGGAAGGTGCTGGCTCACGCCGACGATCGTCGCGGCTCCGCCCGATGGCGAGGCGCAACACAACGTCGTGCCCGAGGCCGCATACCTGGCGCTGGACATCCGCACCGTACCGGGACAGGACCATGACACCCTGATGGAGAGCGTCACCGCGCTGTGCCGATCCGTGGCGCTGGCCACGGATCGACTGGAGATCGAGGTGGAGCGCTTCGAGTCGCGCCCCTGGACCGAGACCCCGGCCGACGATCCGCTCGTCGCCGCGATCGAGACCGCCTACCCCGAGGTGCTGGCGCGACCGCCGCGCTACGGCGGCGTGCCGGGCGCGACCGACGGCACCTTCCTGCGCGCCTGGCGCAACGTCCCGATCGTCACGCTGGGGCCGGGCGACCGGACCATCCCACATCGGGTCGACGAGTTCGTACGCATGGCGGATGTCGTGTCAGCGGCCCGCCTTTACGCCGCCGCAGCGGTGGAGTACCTTGGACGGGACGCCTCAATCCATCCCGCTTCCGCTGACGGGTAGGCCGCGCCGGACCGGGGGGCCGGTGATCCTCGAAGGAGGAACGACATGAAGCGAGTGCTGCTCTTCCTGGTGGCGCTGACGTTGGTTGGCAGTCTGGCCTGGGCGGCGGACCCGCCTCCGCAGCGCGGCGGCACGGTGACCGTGGCCATCACGGCCGACCCCCCCGGGTGGGACCCGACGGCGTCCACCTCCCAGGAGATCGCGCGCGTCGTCTATCACAACGTTTACGAGGGTCTGGTGCGGCTCGACCGTAACGGCAACATCGTGCCGGCCCTCGCCAAGTCCTGGACGGTCAGTCCGGACGGCACCACGCTCACCTTCCAGCTGCGCTCGGGAGTGACCTTCCACGACGGCACGCCCTTCACGGCCGAGGACGTGGTGAAGACCTTCGAGCGGGCGAAGGACAAGACCTCGGGGCACACCCACCCCGAGTACTACGCCTCGATCGACTCCATCGTGGCCGGGCCCGACAACACCGTCGTGTTCCACCTCAGCAGGCCCAACTCCAGCCTGCTGTTCAATCTCGCACGGCCCGACTCGGTCATCTATCCCCCGTCGGAGGCCAGCACCCAGCGCAGCCACCCCATCGGCACCGGCCCGTTCATGTTCTCGTCCTACACGCCGGGTAGCGAGATCGTCCTGGTGCGCAACCCCCACTACTACATCAAGGGCGAACCCTACCTCGACAAGGTCGTGTTCAAGATCATGCCGGACCCGAACACGCGCTTCGCCGCCCTCCAGGCCGGCGACATCGACATGATCGCGAGCTCGCTGCCGCCCGAGCAGTACCTCCAGATCGAGAAGGGCAGCGTGCCCGGAGTCAAGGGCGCCGAGGGCACGGCCACGACCGAGATCACGCTGGCGCTCAACAACGCGCGGCCGCCGCTGAACGACAAGCGCGTGCGCGAGGCCATCACCATGGCGATCGACAAGAAGGCGATCGTCCAGGGTGCGATGTTCGGGCTCGGTACGGTCATCAGCACGCACATGACGCCGGCGGAGCCGTACTACATCAACCCCGACCCCTACCCCTACGACCCGGCGAAGGCCAAGAAGCTGCTCGCGGAGGCAGGGTACCCCAACGGCTTCAAGATCAAGTTCGAACTGCCGCAGCCCTACCCGATCGAGCGGCGCACGGGCCAGGTCATAGCGCAGCAGCTCAAGCAGGTGGGCATCGACGCGCAGGTGTCGGTCGTCGAGTGGACCACCTGGCTGAAGCGGATCTTCCTCGGCGGCGACTACGACATGACGATCATCGGTCACTCTGAGCCCCGTGACATCAGCATCTACGGAAACCCCAACTACTACTTCCACTACGACAACCCGGTCGTACAGAACCTGCTCAAGCAGGCCGAGGCCGCGACCTCCCCACAGGTGCAGACCGCCGACTACCAGGAGGTCGGCAAGATCATCGCTCAGGACGCGGTGAACGTGTGGGTCTTCAGCCCGCCCTACCTGGTGGCGGCCCGCAACGACATCTACGGGTTCTGGACCAACCAGCCCACTCCGGCGATCGACATGACCCGCGTCTACCGCGCCCCGTAGGCGCGCCCGCGATCGGGGGACGGCGACCCACGTCGTCCCCCTCGCCGCCCGATGCTCGGATTCCTCGTACGCCGCTTCCTCACCGCCATCGTCAGCGTGCTGCTCGCGTCCGTGGTGGTGTTCTCCGCGCTGCTGGCCGTGCCCGGCGATCCCGCAGAGGTCATCCTGGGCCTCAACGCCAGTCCCGAGGCCCTGACGGCCCTGCGCCATCAGCTCGGGCTCGACGAACCGGCAGCTCAGCGCTACGTCAAGTGGCTGGGCGGCATCCTTCACGGCGATTTCGGCGAGTCGCTGAACTACCAGAAGCCGGTCGGGGCCCTCATCCGCGACCGGCTCGGCGTGTCCGTGCCGTTGTCGCTGGGGGCGGCGCTGGTCGCGTGCCTGATCGCGCTTCCGCTGGGCATCCTGGCGGCGCTACGGCGCGGCACGGTGCTCGACCCGCTCATCACCGCGTCCTCCCAGGTGGGCGCGGCCATCCCGAGCTTCTGGCTGGGCCTGATGCTCATCCTCCTCTTCGCCGTTCGCCTGCACTGGTTGCCGGCCGGCGGCTTCACGGGGTGGACCACCGACCCCGTAAGGTCGTTGCGTGGCCTCATCCTTCCCGTGGTCGCCCTGGGTCTGGGGCAAGCCGCGGTCATCACGCGCATGACCCGCGCGGCCATGCTCGAGGAGCTCGATCAGGACTACGTTCGCACCGCGCGCGCGAAGGGCCTGGCCACGCGCCGGGTCGTCCTGCTGCACGCCCTGCGCAACGCCCTGGTCACGATCGTGACGATCTTCGGGCTCAGCCTCACCAACGTGTTCATCGGTTCGATCATCATCGAGCAGGTCTTCGCGTTGCCCGGGATGGGGAGGCTGGTGCTCACCGCCATCGGCGCGCGCGACTTCCCCCTGCTGCAAGGCGAGATCCTGGTGTACGCCGCGACCATCGTGACGCTCAGCTTCCTGGTGGACATCTCCTACGGTCTGCTGGACCCGCGCATCCGGTACGAATGATGCGTCGCCGGCTCAACCTCGTGCTGGGCTCGGTTTTGATCGGAGTGGTCGTCGCGGCCGCTCTCCTCAGCTTCGTGTGGTTGCCGTTCGACCCGAACGCGCTCGACTTCGCCGCGCAGCTCGAGGGGCCGTCGGTCCACCACTGGCTGGGAACGGACCAGTTCGGGCGCGACCTGTTCAGCCGCGTGCTGGTGGGTGCGCGTGGGACCCTCTACGTCGGCGTGATCGCGGTGGGCCTGGCCCTCACCGTCGGAGGCCTACTGGGGGCCGTCGCGGGCTACGCCGGGGCGCTGCTCGATGAACTCCTGATGCGCGCGGTGGACGTGCTCTACGCCTTCCCCGCCATCCTGATGGCGCTGCTCCTCGCCGCGGTGTATCAGCCGGGCACGCTGACGGCCATGAGCGCCATCGGCCTGGCTACGGTCCCGATCTTCGCGCGTCTCACGCGTTCGTCGGTGCTCTCGCTCAAGCAACGGGATTACGTGGAAGCGGGCCGCGCACTGGGTGCCGGCCACGGCCGGCTGTTGCGTCGCTACATCCTGCCCGGCGCCATGGGCCCGATCGTGGTGCAAGCGAGTCTCAGCATGGCGGTGGCCGTCCTGGCGGAGGCGGCCCTCAGCTTCCTGGGGCTCGGCACACCCCCCGGCGTGCCGTCCTGGGGCAACATGCTGCGCGAGGCGCAGGGATTCCTGGCCATGAGCCCCTACCCTGCCCTGGTGCCGGGCCTCGCCATCGTGTGGACCGTGCTCGGGTGGAGCCTCCTCGGCGACGGCCTCCGGGACTCCATCGATCCTCGCAGCCGTCACCGCTGACGCTCGGGAGGTGGGGCCGGCAGGCGCCGTACCCGCGCGGCGGCCCCGGCGAGACCTCGGCATGGGCGGTGGCGCCCGCACGACGTACCGCAGCATGCGCGGAGAAGGAGCCGACGCCGCGCCCGACGCCTATGATCGAAGCCCGAGGAGGCCCCCATGCCCGACCAGTCCGCGTTTCCGCCACCAGGCGTCGCCAGACCAGCCCACCGGGCACTCGGGTCCAAGAACATAGGATCCCTCGATGAGCTCTCGCGCTACAGCGAAGCCGAGATTGCCGCGCTTCACGGCATGGGTCCGAAGGCGCTCGCGGCGCTCAGGGCTGCGCTCGCCGAACGAGGATCGGGCTTCCGAGCCGACGGGGAGTGAACGCAAGCCAGGCCGATCTCGTGCCCGCGCCCGACGGTACGCGCCGCCCGCCCGCGGGTCCGGTCACGGAGGGGACCTTACCGCGCTCTAAGCACTTGCGAACGGGCGCACGGCCAACATCGTTGACGCGGCGTGACGCGCACAACCGCCGTCGGATCTTCGCCTGGACGCCGATCAGGGGCGGGCGCCGGAGCGTCCGCTTGGCACCACACCGGCAACCGGTCCGCAACCCGCCTCTGTCCACTATGAGACTCCCGGAACGGGAATCCTGTGGAGGAGGTAGAGCATGTCCAGGAAGAAGATTGGCGTGAGGCTCAAGCTGGCCCATGAAACATTCGGGAACCTCGTCGACGAGGTGTTGGCGCGCTCCGGCCTCTCGACACCCGACCCGTCTTCGGGGGGCGTGGCCGAGATCATCCTCGACTACCCGCTCACCTGGGCCTTCGGACAGCTCGACACGATGAACAGCATCGAGCGTGCACGCACCCTGGTCGTGACGCAGTCCGGCCATCCGGCGTACCACGACTGCCTGGCGAGCTATCACGTCAGCGGCGTGGTCGAATCGACCAACGAGCCCGCGCTCCTCAGCGGCGTGTACGCGGCCGCAGCGTCGCAGCGCACCTACCAGTGGAAGTCGGGGCTCACGTACATGGAGCTCCGGGTGACGCGGCTGCTCCTCAAGGGGTTCGACACCGGCAAGGCCGCTGCCAAGCTCAGCATCTCGTTCAAGACCGTGAACGCCCACGTCTCCAACGTCCTGGGCAAGCTCGGCTACGACAACCGCGCCCAGCTCGTCGCCGGCTTGCTGAGCCATCACCAGGCCTGATCCCGACGGGCCACCGGTCTCCCCCCGACGCGCCGGTCCCACCCTCTGGGATCGGCGCGCTTCCGACGTCTACCGGGCGATCGGGCATACCGGACGTCTCCGAGCAGCGACGCCGAAAGGTTACGACGATTCGGCCCGCCAGCGCTTGCGGATGCGCCGGATGCGCGCGTTGGCGAGCGGTCGGCGGGGATCGTTCGGGGGGAGGTGCCGACGTGTCTCCTCCCAGAGCTCGAGGTCGTCGCCCTGCTGGTTGGCCAGGTCGATCATGGCGTCGGCGTCGCCCGACGCAAGCACCGCCTGCCGCCGGCCGTCGTCGAGCTGCGCGAGCACCTCGAGGAGAGCCTGCGGCAGGCGCCTCGGACTGTGGGAGCAACGGGCCGCGGTACAGCTCGAGGGCCGCTTGGACCTTACCCTCGTGCAGCAACTCGAGAACCCGGACGAAGTCGGCATCGTGCGCCTCGGCGATGCGGTAAGGAAGCGGCTCGATGGGAATCACCTTGCGCGCACGCGAGATCGTTGCCTTCAACGTACTCGGATTCGCACGATCCCCGTAGAGAGCCACCGCGAGCTGCTCACCACGGATACCCTCGGGATTGGCGGCCAGCACGGCGATCAGTTCGGCGAACCGCAGGCTCAGTGTCGTCTCGCTGTCACGGCTCCATAAGGAGCGCTTGCCGAGCAGCCGAATCTTGAGCTCTGGCTCATCATTCCTGAACAGTGCCTTCAACTCCGCCACCTCGGGCCCGTCGCCGCCGAGCAGCAACCAACCCGAATCCCCGAGCTCCCTCAGGTAACGGGCGTTGCGTTCCATGAGGGCGCGAGCTTCGTCGGGACGATCCCTGCGGACAAGGGAACGCGCAAGGTGGAGGATTGCGCGTGCGTTGAACGGCCCAAGCGGCTTCTCCTCCATGCCATCCAAGGCAGCTCGGAGGTGTTCTTCTCCCGCGACCCAATCAGAGTGAACCAACACCGCCCCAAGATTGAGGCGTGCCACGTATCGCTGGAACCCTGGAGCAAGGTCGGCGAGCTCGCTCGCCTGCATGGCGACCTCGAGAGCGGTCGCGTTGTCACCAATCAACAAGTATGTGAAGACGAGGTCCGAAGCAATCGTCGGATACGTTCCGGCGGACGATGCCCCCACGTTCATCCGATAGAACTCGAGCGCGTCGTCATAGCGTCCGTCTACAAGAGCAAGATCGCCGAGGGTGGACCGCACGCCTTCCGTCGAAGGGATCCCGAGCGTACTATCGGTAAGCCTTACGGTGTCCAAGACTTGACCAGCAGCCTTCACAGCTCCAACCAAGATCCTTGGGTAGCTCGCAACACTGACGGTTAGCAGACGGAGAAGCTCTTCTCGAAGTCCATGCGTGCGATATTGCTGTAAGGCCCAGTATCCCCATTTGCTGGCGCGTTCGTATTCACCGGAGAACACGTAAACTTGCGCAATTCCCGCAGCCGAAGAAACCACGTGACGAGGCCTCGCCTCCAAGTCGGCAAGTTCAATCGCCTCCTTGAATAAGTCAACTGCTGCAGCGAAATCTCCTTCGAACTCGTAGATGAAGGCCAATGCCCGTGCAGTTTCCGAACTCCGCCGATGTTCGTGGGCCCGGGTGGCCTCAACAATCGACCTATCGTTGATTTCAACTGTTGACCGAAGGGCCCGGAGATCGGGAGCTTCGTGCGTCTCCAAGAACTTATCTACACGAGGAAGCAAACGTCTCCACTTGTTGACAGCAACGGCCGTGTTGAACAGCCAGTACATGAACTCTTCCTGGCGAAAGATCCAACGTGGCGCATCCGAAAGGTACCGCCAAAATCGTTCGAACTCACCGGCCTCGAAGTAGGCGTTCCCAGCTTCGCTCAGTACCTCGCCTAGGCGGGTTGGCGCGTGATCGACGGAAAACTCAAACGCCTCGATCCAACGTTCTCGCGCAACGAGAGCGTCAACCACTCCGCTGGCGCCCTCACGAAATGCTGCCCCAATCTGATCTCCCAGCCCGACGTGACTTAATGGTGTCATTCGATCAAGCGTCAGAGCCCGTTCGATCGCCCCGATTGCTCCCTCCGCCTCTACCACTGCTGCCTCGATGTCATCCAACTCGTGCTCCGACCGGAACAACTCCTCGGCCTCTTCGACGGACATCCGTAGTAGGACCTCATCCATAGGTGGTTTGCGAAGTGCGATTTCGATTTCCGGGACTCTCTTGCAGGCATGAAGCACAAGGCGGCTGGAAGGTTGGACCAGGTGGAGGAAACGCAACGCAAGCCGCGGACAATGCTCCGCGTTGCTGAGTGCAACCGTAATTGGCTCGAGGGCAGGAAGTAGGGATTCAAGAGCGGCGAATGCGTAATCTTCGGTCACACCAAGGCCAAAGAGTGCGGCTCCGAGTCCTCGCCGTAGCGCTTCCGAGAGCGCGTTTCCCACACCTACGGGATCACTACAGTCAATCTCTCGGAAGTCCAAATATATGAGCGGCTGTTCGGGATCCCTGAGACCCGCCAGGACACGGCGCAACCCCCAATCATCTCCAGCAACGACCATGACTGGTGACGGCACCTCAAGAAGATTGCGACGCACGCGCTCAAACCACGAATCCATTTCACCCTCCCCATCAATGCGCTATCCAACGCCGACCCTTGAGACCTAGCCTCCAGACACTGGGCGTCATCCAATTGCACGACGCATCTCAGTCCAAAGATGTTGTGAACACCCTATGCTTTGCTAGATGCCGTTCTCCCCACAATCTCTTCACCGTCGCGCAAAGAAGTTCCTTCTAAGGAACGACCTTGACCTGTTCATCCCGGTCTTGCCTAGTCTAACGCGTCGCCGCAGACGAAATCCGGGACATGGGAAGGGACATTCGCGTCGTTCACGGCGGGGTCGAGCTTCGAGGCGACCTTTCCAGCATCTATGAGCTCAATCTTCAAGTGAGGGCCGGGAACTACGTCCTCCTGCGTCTGGGGCGATTCCTTTCTCAGAGCTATCCCATGCTCTATGATCACGCACGCCACATCGACTGGGCTGCCATACTAGGCAATTGCCCAGAGTTCAGCATTCACGTGACCTCTCGGGCTTCACGGCTCAACCACAAGAGCAAGGCTCGCAGCGTCATCTTTGATGCAATCTGCGACCGTCTTGCTAGCGGGGGACACCGGCCGCTATTGGTCAACAACGGGGTCCTCGCGGTGCACGCGAGAATCCACATGGACCGCTGCACATTGAGTCTAAATACTACCGGCGACCATCTTCACAAGCGTGGGTACCGGCGGCTCGTATCGGTTGCTCCGATTCGCGAGACCACAGCCGCTGGGCTACTCTTGGTAGCTGCCTCAAGGACGTATGACGTGCTGATTGACCCGTTCTGCGGAACAGGGACATTCGCAATCGAAGCAGATCAGATTGCCCGAGACTGCCCTCCCGGATTGCGGAGGGAATTCGCCATAGAGAACAGCCCATTACACGCGGCGGGCATAATGCGCCATGCAAAGCGGCTTGTAATGGCCGGCTGCCTGGACCACTCGACGCAGACCATCATTGGATCAGACGTCTCTGCCGCCGTGGTCGAGGCGGCGAATCAAAACGCAAGGTACGCAGGCGCTCGGGGTATTCGGTTTCAGGTTTCCGACGCACTTGCACTGGACTTTAGCAAACTTGCGCCGCCGCACGCGAAGGGCCTCATTGTCTCGAACTTGCCCTACGGCAAGCGGCTTGGCACGCCTTCTTCGGCCAGGTCGCTCATTGAAGACTTCTGCGAAAGAGTTGCACACGCCGCGCGAGGATGGGACTTTGCACTATTAACCCCAAGGGAATTGCCGATCCGGCATCCCGGCCTAATCGTCGACAACGAGTTTGCGTTGATCAACAGCGGGGTTCCGGTAACATTCACCCTCGGTCACGTCCCCACTTGATGTAAGGCTGTGGCGACGAGAGCGGTTGGGCAGACGGTTTCAGTTCAAGGCGTAATGTGTGCAATTGCTTCAGCGTGAACTTGACTTCTCGATGAAGGGTTGCTGCTTAGGACGCCACTTTCAATCTGGCCGGCATCGACCAGAGCCTCAAAGACCGGGACAATGTCTGGATCGAATTGCGTGCCTGCGCCATTCCAGACATAGCTGAGCGCCTGCCCGAGTGGCATGGGACTCCGATACGGACGCATGCTCGTAAGCGCCTCGAAGACGTCAACAATCGCAATGATCCGGGCGAGCCGCGGAATCTCGGAATCTCGATACCCAAGTGGGTAACCGAGCCCATCCCAGCGCTCATGATGAGCTCGGACAACATCAGCAATCGAACGAAAAGATTGGGACACTGAGGCCAGCAGATCTGCTCCATATGCGGGGTGCCTCCGGATCTCAGCGAACTCGTCCTCCGAAAGGCGACCGTTCTTCAGAAGAATGTACTCTGGTACAGCAATCTTTCCAATGTCATGCAGAAGCGCCGCCCAATACAGCACGTCGAGTTCGCCTGCGCTTAGATTGAGCTCCCGGCCCAAATCAATGCATTCTTTGCAACCCGGCGGCAGTGGCCTTGGGTGTGGTTGTCCCGTACTTCGACTGTGCGCGCGAGGCTTTCCAAGATTCTCTCGCGACCGATGTTCGCCGACTTGGCTTCGGAGCTCCGCGCGGGCATCCCTGGAGTCGGCCGGCGTCTGCTCCGCAGAACCCAAGCACTTGCTGCGGCGAACCCGATGAACAGAGCCGCTTGAACCGGCCACGAACCACTTGCAACAGTGGGCACCGGGACCAACGCGGCCATTGCTGCAACTACGCCGACGCCGAGGGCCGAGAAGGGACCCCAAGTAATTGCGGCAAAGAGGATTGGAAGATACATCAACTGGAGCGATGCAGGTCTCAATGATGGAAATGCAATGGATGCCCCTGACAGGCCGCCAAGCAAGAGAAGCACAACCAAGCCTCGGTGACGACCTAAAGACCTCCGCCACGCGACCTTGGCAACAAGCGAAGTGCGGAGCCGAGAAACGGCGTTCTGCGCAGCCCTCACTTCGGCACCCCTATTCTCCACAGCAGTCCTGCAATTCGCTCGAACTCTTGCATGAGGTCGTTGCACACCGCCACGGCTGACGCCTCCCTTCGGCGTAGCCACAAAGTAGCAGGGCAACGCTTATTGACCATATAAACGTCGCCCCACACACATGTCTGGGCCAGCCTAATGGCGGCCCAGACATTGCTCATTGCCAACTTTGACGAGCTCTTCCGGTGCTACCTCTTGATCATGCTGACGCCAGCCGAAGCGATGAACGGCATGGCAGCGAGAGCGGCAAACACGATTGCGGCAAAGATGCGCTTCCCAGTGTTCTTCATATGTGGTCCCATCCTCCCGATTGGCCTGCAGAAGGCCATGACTACCTACACAGGTCTCCCAAAGCCTGAGTAGCCGCCTGCTGGTCTCCCAACCTCACAGGCATTCTTTGGCGGTGTCCCGCCACCAATTTGACTATTAGGAGCTTGATCGAGGTGTGGCCTGAATCTCTCCCTCAAAGCTCCCGTCTCTTCCGACCCGGAATCCATTCGAATTCCGAACCAAGTTGGCCTCCCAACCAGCTTGATTGCCTGAAAGACTAGCATGTTCGTTATGTAACGTCAATAACCATTCCGCTACTTAGGAACATCGCCGCACGCGCGTATATGCACTACTGGACAGCCAAAGCTAGGAGGACATGTAAGCAATTGCGCCCCAGAATATATGCCGATACATTAGTCTAGATTGAGGACGCTTCACTTCGACGAGCTCCAGAAAGTAGGCGGCATTGCACTCTCAAGATCTCGCGACATTGTCCCAAACAGCTCGAAAGGCCAACTGAAGGACTGATGAGCGAGTCAGTCCAGAGTCTAGTATCTAGCCGCTTCCCTGGCATTCACTTGGAGAGTGAGGTGCAGGGTTGGGTCTTTCTTGAGGAGTTTGAGAAGGGCGTAGCCAGTTACGAGGCTCTCGAAGAACCCACTGCTCAAGATGATCGTTGGCTGGGTGTTTGCTACTTCCAACTCTTCAGGGATCTCGATGCCCTGGAGGCCTTCTACCGCGCCATAAATCGTGGAGAAAACGCCGCGCGGGTCAACGCCGCTCACTTGCTCAAGTTCGTGGAGCGCTCGGAAGAAGCGAGAGGGGAACTAGCGAAGGTCGATCCCGAGACTCTTGGCACCTATGACAGAGTCCTCTACCATCGGGTCTTAAGTATTCACGAAGAAAACAACGGAAATCTGCGTGATGCCTTGAAGGCCGCTGAGGAAGCTTGGCGACGCGTGCAAGGGATGCCTGAATTTGGATTGCTCGCCCCGGCGATTCTTGTCCAGCTTGCAATCCTCCATGGACGCATAGGTAGGTCGCAGCGTGCGCTCTGGTTTCTGGAGCGCGGGCTCAAGTTCACAGGACCGCTAGAGAACTTGAAAGTGAAACTAGGTAGAGCCGCACTTCTTGTGAATCTTGGGCGTTACCAGGAAGCCCATGCCGAGCTTGAGTCCGTAGATCTGAGCGATGCACCCGCCTATCAGGTTCAGCAGCGCTTGCTTCACGGAGAACTCGACTGGGCAAGCGGAAACCTTGATCGAGCCATTGGGTCGTTCACATCTGCGTCTAAATCGGCCCTGGAACTGCAAGCTACGTACGAGGAGTTCCAATGCCGTTTAGCATTGGCCTGCATCGTTGGTTCCAGGAGAGATTTCGCCACAGCCACAGACCACATGACGAGGGCGCAAGCCCTGATATCCGATCGCTCAGACCGATTAGTGTTTCGGTTTCGTGAAGTTCTTTTGATGTACTGGATGGGTGCCTACAAAGCACAACACGCGCTGGAAGAGTTCGCTGCGTTGATCACGGAGTTCGGGGAAATGGGGCTCCTCCAAGAGCAAGGCTCCGTGCATCTCCACGTCGCAAATATCCTCTACGACCTTGGCAAGGAAGAGTACGTAGACGAACTTGACCGCGTACAGGCGTTAAGTGTGTCGCTACAGAATCAGGCATTCCTAGCAAGGGAATGGACACTCCTCCCGACACTGCAGAAGGCCGCACAGAAGTCACATGCACGAATCGCCGGCCGAAGGAATGTAGTCTTCGAGATTTTCACCTTGGGTGATGAGCGCCTCTTGCTGGCCAACAAAGCTGTCAACATCCCGCTCCGCAGAGGCGTGGAAGTGCTGGCGTACTTCCTCGAGAACAAGGCGGTCACCCTCAAACAGCTCCTCGCCGAGGTCTTCCCCGACGACAAACCCAGGAGTGCCAAGTCGTACTTCCATCAGTTCCGCCACCAACTCAGGGAGAACGTCGACGGGTTGGAGATCGAATACGACGGCGAATCCAAGATGTATCGGCTCAAGAGCGAGATCGATATCGTTTGGGACGTCTCGGAGCTGCGAGCCGGCCGGATCATGGGAAGGACCGGGATCTTCTTGCCGAGCTCCGGCAACGACTGGGCACTCGCGGTGGACCGGTCCCTGGATCCCTATCGGGAGGCGGTCGGCGTCCCCGAAGTGATCTGATACTCGCCCTCGGTTGGGCGCCAGCGTGTGCTATTCTCGTCGCAACGGAAGAGATGGTGGTTGGGAGATCCCGGAGCCTTGGTTGGGAGCCATTCGCTCCGGGTTTTTCTGGGCCTGGTCGACATCGCGCAGTTCGATGGTGGCATGCCGGACGACGGCGCCCCTTCGAGGAGCCCCTGGTGAAGGCTGTAAGAATCCTGTAAGACGGCCCGGCTATACTCGATACGTGGACCTGAGGTAACTCTCCCAGTACCTCTTCCCATCTCTTCCGAACATCGGGCTCCGCGCCTCCCACGCGGAGTCCAACTTTTTTGGGTCCCTGTGATACAGCCTGCGAGCCCAGAGGCCCGTAGGATTAGACTGAGCAACGTGTACCGGCGTCGGCCCAGGCATGTCCTGGTGGCACGGTGCGGGCTGGAAAGCAACCCTCGACGAACGCGCTCACCCGCTGCAATTGCTTGCGGGTGACCCCGAAAGTGTGTTAGAAAGGGTAGTTGCCAGCTTACCCAAAACGAGGAGGAAGCCCATTTCATGGACGAAAAAGTAAACCCGGCCGAGGGAACCCCTGTCCCGGCCACCGACCAAGCCCCGGAGGAAGTCACGATCCAGGCCCCATCCGCGGCAGCTGAACAGGGACCAGGCACCGCGATGGCGAACGACAAGGATCTCGACCCGCAGGAACGGGCTCCCTCAGAAGACGCCGCAGCGGAAAGCGCCGAGAGCGCCGAAGCCGTTGATGCGAATGCGGCTATCGGCGAGGCGGCTGGCGCTGCCAACGCGGCCCAGGACGACAACCCCGAGATGACGATGGAAGACGTGCTCGCTGCCAGCGATGAGCAGCTCGCGCGCAAACCCGTTCATCGCGGGATGATCACCAACGGCCAGGTCATCATGCTGTCGCAGGACGGCATCGTCGTCGACGTCGGCGCGAAGATCGAGGGCATCTTGCCCTACAACCAGCTCTTCGAGTTCGAAACGAACGCCGAAGACGCGGCCAAGTACTTCAAGCCCGGCGACGAGATCCAGGTCTACGTCGTCCGCTCCGACATCCCCAACAACACCATCGTGCTCTCCAAGAAGCGGGCCGACCAGGAGCGCGCCTGGAACCTCCTGCAGGAGATCCACGACAAGGGGAAGCCGGTCGAGGTCGAGGTCATCGAGAAGGTGCGCGGCGGCCTCGTCGCCAACCTCGGGATCCGCGCCTTCCTGCCAGCCAGCCAGGTCGATGTCCGACGCGTCAACGACCTCTCCCCCTTCGTCGGGCAGCGCCTGAAGGTCAAGATCATCGAGCTCAACCGGCGCAGCAACCGAGTGATCATCTCGCGCCGCTCGATCCTCGAAGAAGAGATCGCCGAGAAGAAGTCCGAGACGCTCGAGAAGCTCGAGCCCGGCATCAAGCTCGACGGCGAGGTCGTGGAGATCACCGACTTCGGCGTCTTCGTCAACCTCGGCGGGATCGACGGCCTGGTGCACCGCAGCGAGCTCACTCACGGCCGCTTCAGCCACCCGCGCGACGTCGTCAAGGTCGGCGAGAAGGTGCGTGTCGAGGTCCTCGACATGGACCTCGAGCGCGAGCGCATCAACCTCTCCATGAAGTCCCTCATGCCGAACCCGTGGGACAACGTGCTGGCCAACTACTCGATCGGCCAGAAGATCGCTGGCAAGGTCACCAACCTCACCCCGTTCGGCGCCTTCGTGGAGATCGAACCAGGCCTCGAAGGGCTCATCCACGTCAGCGAGATGAGCTGGACCAAACGCGTGCGTCACCCCAAGGAGATCGTGACCGAGGGGGACGAGGTCGAGGCGATGATCCTCAAGATCGACACCAACCAGCAGCGCATCTCGCTCGGTCTTCGCCAGACCCAACCCGATCCCTGGAGCAGCCTGCCGGACCGCTACCCGCCCGGCACGGAGGTCACGGGCCCGATCACCGGCATCACCGATTTCGGTGTGTTCATGGAGATCGAGGAAGGCATCGAGGGCCTGGTCCACATCAGCGAGCTCAGCCACGACCACATCGAGAACATCAACGACCACTTCAAGCGTGGCGACGAGGTCACCGCAGTGATCCTCAACATCGATCCGGTCGAGCAGCGCGCCAGCCTGTCGCGCAAGCGGCTGCTGCCCTTCTCCGCGACCGACCTGGATTCCGTGGGCACGGGCGCGCCCGCATCGCGCGGCGGCGGTCGTCGCGGCGGTCGCCGCAGCCGGCGCGGCTCGGACATCGACTACGACTACAGCTACGCCGCTTCCGACGTCAACACCAAGGCCACTACGAAGCTCGGTGACGTCTACGCCGACCTCTTCGCGCAGTTCGGTCTGACCGAGAGCAAGGGCGACGACGAGGAAGCTTCGACCGACGGCGACGAGGCCAGGGCGGACGCGTCCGAAGCCCCCGAAGCCGGCGCCGAAGCATCGGCCACGCAGGAGGCCACCGACGAGGCGGCGCAGGCCGCGGCGCAGGAGCCCCCTGCCGAAGACGAAGTTCCCGAGGCCGCCGGGCCGGAGCAAGCCGTCCAGGTGGAGGATCCGGCCACGGCGAGCGCGGAGCCCGAGAACGCCATCGACGCCGAGACGAAGAAGGCCGGCGCCGACGAAGGCGGGCCCGAGAACGCCATCGACGCGGCCGAAGCCGCGGCCATGCTGACCGCGGCCTTCCGCGAAGGCAAGCGGCCCAAGGCCGAGCAGCAGGCCGAGTCCGAAGATGCCGAGGAGAAGGTGGAGGACGCCGAGACCTCGAAGGCCTGAGCACGGCATCGCATCGACCCATCGAAGGGGCGCCGCTCTTGACGAGCGGCGCCCCTTCTGCTTGGTATCACGCGCGAGGCGCGCGCCCGCCCCTGCGAACGTGCGTGCAACGACGCCCTACATGCGCCGCAGTCGATCGATCCGCTCCTGGATGGGCGGGTGCGTGGCGAACAGATCCACCCCGTTGTGTCTCGCCAGCGGGTTGACGATGAACATGTGACGCACCCCCTCGGACACCTCGAGGCCCTGCCCCTGATAGCCTCCGAGCTTCTCGAGCGCGCTGGCCAGGCCCTCCGGGTTGCGTGTGATGTAGGCGCCGGTGGCGTCGGCCAGGTACTCGCGCCGTCGGCTGACGGCGAGCCTCAGGATGGTCGCCAGGATGGGGCCGAGCACCAGAAGCGCGATCAGGAGCACCATCATGATGCCCCGACCGCGGTTGTTGTTGCCGCGCCCACCGCGCCGCCCCCTCGACGCGCCGAACTCGCCGAACTGGAACCACCGCAGCACCAGGTCCCGGAGGATCACGATGGCACCGATGGTCGCCGCGAGCATCGACAGGAACCGGATGTCGTAGTTGCGCACGTGGGCCATCTCGTGGGCCACCACGCCCTCGAGCTCCTGCCGGTCCATCATGTCGATGAGACCGCGCGTGACCGCGATCGAGGCGTGCTGCGGGTCGCGCCCGGTGGCGAAGGCGTTGGGCGCCTGCGAGTCGATCACGTAGATGTGCGGCGTGGGTACGCCGGCACCGATGGCCACGGCCTCCGTGACGTTGACGAGGTAGCGGTGCTCGTCCTTCGTCGCCTCACGCGCGCCCGCCGCCCCCAGCGCGAGCTGATCGCTGAACCAGTACGCCACGACGCTCTGCCCGGCCCCGATGACGCCCGCCACGGCGACGAAGAACAGCGCCGAACCGGGGTTCGTGACCTGGGCGAGCAGGTAGCCGATGGCGCCGAGAAGCGCCACCATGATGAGGCCCAGCAGCCACGACATCCGACGGTTGGACGCCTGCCAGTCCAGGAGGTTGATCCGCCTCCCGGTCGCACGATCGGTGATGACGTTCGGAAGGACCCCAGCGTCCGGTGACGTCATGATGGGCCCATCGCCGGCTCAGCTCAGCCCGCGAACGATACCTTCGGGGCCTCGCGCTCGGCTTCGGGGATCTCCAGGAACACGGCCTGCTTCTTGTTCATGGGGCCCGCCATGAACACGCCGGGGATCGTCTCGATGGCGTTGTTGTACTGCAGCACGGCGTCGTTGTAGAACTGGCGAGCGTACGCGATCTTGTTCTCGACGCTGGACAGCTCCTCCTGGAGCATCTTGAAGTTCTCGTTCGCCTTCAGCTCCGGGTAGTTCTCCGCGATGGCGAACAACCTCCCCAGCGCCCCTGTCATCTGGTTGGCCGCCTCCGCGGACTCGTTGACGTTCTTGGCGTTCATGAGCGCCTGCCGCGACCGCGCGACCTCCTCGAACACGGTCTTCTCGTGGGCCGCGTACCCCTTTACGGTCTCCACCAGGTTGGGGATCAGATCGACACGTCGCTTGAGCTGCACGTCGATCTGGCTCCACGCGTTCTGGAATCGGTTCTCCAGGCTGATCATCCGGTTGTAGACCCCTACCGCCGAGATCACCAGGATGGCGAGAATGACCAACACCACGATGGTCGCCATAAGACCTCCTGGTGTTCAGTCTACTGGACGCCGCGGCGCCCGCAGCGGGAACGACTTCGCCTACGGCATGTGCCGCACGCCGGCGGCAGGCGTCGTCAGCGGTCGTCAGCGTAGGCGCCGGCGGATCACCCCGCCGCCGAGGAGGCGATCGCCGTCGTACAGGACCGCCGACTGACCGACCGTCACCGCGAACTGCGGCTCCTCGAAGTCGAGGCGGAAACCGTCGTCCGTGGCCGTCAGGGTGGCCGGAACGGGCGCCTGGCGGTAGCGGACCTGCGCCTGCAGCTGCCGCGGGAGGTGGTCTTCGTCCGCCAGGAAGTTGACGCGATCAGCCGTCAACCCCGACCAGTAACACAGCTCCTTCGGCCCGACGACCACCGTGTCCTCCTCCGGGCGGAGGTCCACCACGTAGCGCTCCAGATGCGACTTCCAGAGACCGAGCCCCTTCTTCTGCCCGATCGTGTAGAACTGCACGCCCCGGTGCTCACCGACCACGTCCCCGCCCAGGCTCGCGTCCACCACCGGGCCCGGCCGCTCTCGGCTGGTGTCCTGCAGGTAGCCCCGCACCGTGTCCGGCACGAAACACAGACCCGACGAGCTCTTCTTCTCGGCCGTGAGCAGGCCGCGCTCGGCGGCGAGCGCACGCACCTCGCGCTTGCTCAGCTCGCCCAGCGGGAACAGCAGGTAGGGCAGGATGTCGCGAGGCAACGCCCACAGGAAGTAGGTCTGATCCTTGTCGTCGTCCCGGCCGCGGTGCAACTCGACGCCGTTCGGCCCGTCGACGCGGCGCACGTAGTGGCCGGTCGCGAGGAAGTCGCAGCCCAGCACCATCGCGCGTTCGATGAACGCACCGAACTTGATGTGGCGGTTGCACCACACGCACGGGTTGGGCGTCTCGCCGGCCTCGTAGCTCGGGGCGAACGGGTCGACCACGATCTCCTGGAACCGCTCCCGGAAGTCCAGTAGATAGAACGGGACGTCGACCGCATCCGCCACGCGTCGCGCGTCGTAGGCAGCCTCCGGGCTGCAGCACAGGTCGAAGGCGCCGCTGGGGCAATCGTCGGGCCAGAAACGCGCCATGGTGCCGACGACCTCGAAGCCGCCCTCGCGCAGCAAGGCGGTGGCGACCGACGAGTCCACGCCGCCCGACATGGCGCTCGGCACCTTCGGGACGGCGCCGGGGTGTGGGGTGGGATCGAGCCGTTCCACGGCCCACCAGTCTAGCCGACCGCGCCGCCCTCGACCCGCGTCGAGAGACACACTGCCCGGAGGCCGGCCGGAACGTGCGGTAGACTGGGCCGCACGGAGGTGGATGTGAAAGGCGCTCGCATCCTGCAGTTCGTTCTGGTGATCCTGTTGGCGCTCTATCTGGTGGCGTTCAACAACGTGAACCCGGACCCCCTCACGCTGCCGCTGCTCCCCATGCTGATCCCCCTGCCGCCCGTCCTGGTGGTGATCGTCGCATTGGTGGGCGGGTGGCTCGTCGGCTGGGTCCCCGTGCGGATCACGCTGTGGCGCCGCAGCAGGGAGAACCGCCGTCTACGCCAGCAGCTGAGCCGGGCCGAGGGAGAACCCCAGGGCAGGGGAACCGCACCGCGCGAACGCGCACCCGTCATCCCCGACCGGTTCCCGGTCATCCCGGACCGCCCGCGTCCCCCCGACGAGGAGACCGAGCCGTCGTGAACCCGGCCGACGACCTTCGGCCCCCCTCGCCCGTCTGGTACTTGCGCCCTCCCGCGCCCCCGGGTGCCGTCCGCTCGCTGGCGCGCAACCTAGGTGTCCCGCCCTTGCTGGCCGCCATGCTCTGGTCGCGGGGGCTGCGCGACGATGCCCCCGATCACCTCGACCCCCCGCTCGTACCAACGCGCATCCCCCACCTCGAAGCCGCCGCCGAACGGATCGAGCGGGCCATCCGCGACCGCCAGCGCATCCTCGTGCACGGCGATTACGATGCGGACGGCATCAGCGGAACCGCCATCCTGGCCCTGGGCCTTCGTGAGCTCGGAGCGAGCGTCGAGCCCTTCATC
>Ga0114931_10003758_pt1 | contig 19136 bp, 22 predicted proteins | sample 2SBtaG_FD_89579 | JGI IMG/M metagenome (GOLD analysis project Ga0114931, IMG submission 89579) | Deep subsurface microbial communities from Kolumbo volcano to uncover new lineages of life (NeLLi) - 2SBTROV14_V59a metaG | ecosystem: Environmental > Aquatic > Marine > Volcanic | place: Kolumbo...
CGATCCGGGCGCGGATATCAAACGGGACGTCAAGCAAATCAGCGTTGACTTCGCCGCGGTCAAGCACGCTATCAAGAAATGCCTGCTCGTCCGCGGAAAGATCGAACAGGAAAGCAAATCGCTGTCGGCAGAACGCGACCGTCTCCTCGATCCATGGATCGATCCCATCCTTGCCGCCGAAATAGTCTCGTGGCAGGCAAATCATCAGTTTCTAGCGAAGTTCTCGCGGATCGACGTTGATCGCGTCGATGGAAACCGTCCGCCAGTCGCGGCGCGCGCAGGCTCCGAACGCCAGGAACGCGGCTTTGATGTTTTTCCAGTCAAGCCCCTCGATCGACAGGATACGCCGCGCGTCGAAGAGATCGCGCGCGGCATGGCGATCGAAGAGCGCAACCAGCTTGCCGGCAATGATCTCCTGAAGGTCGAGCACCAGCACGTCGCTCGCACTCATGTCCCCAAGCGCGACCGACGACACGCGGACGACGCCAAACAGCGGCTGGCGCGCCATGTAGTTTATATCGAGCTCCAATGTTGCGTTTCCGCCGAGTGAGGAAGCGAAACGCGTGAGCCACTTGCCGCCGGCGTGCTCGTCCGGCCGACGGCGGACCGTGTATCCTTGGGATGCCAAGAGCCGGTTCAGGGCTGCCTCGACCTCAGGCCGCTCAGTCTCCATCGCCCCACGGTCGAGCGCGCCGACATAGTTGAGGTCGATATCTACCGACAGACGGTCGAGGCCGAGATGAAAGACGTTGAGCGCCGTGCCGCCCTTGAGAGCAAGCCGCTCGCTTAAGACCCGATCGCGAGCGACCTCTTGCAGGATGTCGAGAAGCCGGATCACCTTTTCGAGCGTGCCGGCCTGATAGCCGGTCTCGCTGGCGATGCGCTGCAGGGTCTGGGTTGAAGGCGCCGCCATTTATACGCCCTCGAACTGAGGCTCTATGACCTCAACGGGTAGGATCACGTTCCAGCCCGTGGCCGTTCGGCCTTCGCCCGGTTTGGCAGCTAAGGCGTATCGCGCTTGTCGCGGGGCGAGTGCGTGCAGCTTTTTGAGCGCCGCGCTTTCTACACCGAGCCGGTCCTGTTCGCGCTCCAGCCAATATCCCAAGGCGCCGGCCGCCGTCGCATTGCCGAGCGCGCGCGCATGCCGGACCAAGGCGGCGGCGTCGACGCGCGCCACCAAGTCAAGCGAATTGAAAAGCTCCTCCGCACCGCCCGAGAGATCATAGCGGTCGAAGAGATCGGCGATCGTCCGTTCGATCGTCGTCACACGGACATCGAGTCCCATGCGATCGACGACCGTAACACTATCAGCCAAGCTTCCATTCTTTTGGGTCAAGCCCCGCGGCGGCTTCACGAACCGGCACGAGAAATCTGCGGTCTCGACGACGCCCGGCTCGCCGGGCGCGATGACCTGCACCTCATGGCCTTCCGTATAGGCGCAGCCGTGAAGTTCCAAGGCCGAGTGATAGGCGATGACGCCGCCGCGCCGCAGGCGGGACGCTGCCAGGAAGCGGTCGACCGACCATGTGGCGGAATTGGCATGCTTGGGGACGGAGGCGAAGACGCCCCGCGCGACGCGCTTGATATTGCCTGCCCGAAGGTGCTGGGCGAGCATGGCCGTAACGACCTTGTCGTCGGGACGGCGGCCAACTGCAGCAGCATACTCGGCCCGGTCGAAAACGGGTCTGGCGCTGAAAAACGGGGCTGAAACGAGCCGGGTCATCGTTATACTTTCTTATAATCGGACAAAGGAATATATCATATATGGTTCTACCATCAATTAAGAAAGTATGTTCGCGAAAACGGTACTTCGCCAAATTCGCCGAAAACCATATCTGATATATGGTTTTCCACGGCCAAAGGGAAGCATGAAGATGCTCGATTTCCAAGCCGGCAGGCCAAGATCAAGCCGTCCGGAGCCGGTGTCGCTGAAATGACCTGTAACAAAACCCCGGACCTTACGGCTAACTTCCGAGGTTTTGTTACATCGCAGAACTCCCCGGACAGGACCCCCGTCTAACCCTCCCGCCGGTTCCAGACCAGGAACGCCGCGCCATCCTCCTCGAACAGGGCCGCCCGGATGGGCTCGGGGAAGTTCGGGTCTCCTACAGACGTTGCTGGAGTTTCCAAAGGAGAAGCAAAGGGCACGAGCTTAGGAACGTCGAGTTGGGACTGTTCCCGAAGACACTTCAGATTCAGCCGAGGTCTTCGCAGCAAACGCGGCACCGTCCTCGAGATCAAGGCGAGCAAACAGCTCCAAGGATTTATTGCAACCTCGGCATGCGCCACAGGCGACTTCGGCTCGGTGGCATGAGAATGTCCAACCCAGCAGGTCCCGATCCACGCCTGATTTACGGACCAAATCGTCTGTGGTGATGGTCGACGCCGGCGCGCTCAGCCTGAAATCAGCAAGCTGGGTCTGGAGAAGTCGCTCCATGGCGCTCAAGAAATCGGGGGTACCGTCATTGTGCACTCGATCCGTGAGCACCGTCCCGATGATCAATTCTCGCAAGTCACAGTCCGCCAGCGCCATAGCTGCGACGGTGAGGAGCATCTGATTACGGAAAGGCCAATGCTCTGGAACCCGGCCTGTGGCCTCGTCGGATGGAACGCCGGTCATCTCCCCCGATCCCAGATGGCCAAGCGAGACTTCAATGACTCTGTGAGACATGCCGAGCAAAGACGCAATATGTTTGGCGGCGCGGATCTCGCCTGGCGCACAGACCTGGCCGTAGTCGATCGTCACAGCAAGATCGGGCTTCGTCATCACCGCAAGGCAAGTGGACTCCACGCCCCCCGAAAACAGAAGCACTCTCATCCCGACCAAGCTGCCCAAGCGACACGATAGATCGCGCTCGCGAAATCGTCAGAGATTGAACAGTTCTTTGAGCCACGGATCATAGTCTGATCGCCTGGTTTCGGATTCTGCGACAGCGCAACAACAGGGATATCGTGCCGCACTGCCCAGCCGATCTCGAAGACCGTCCCGGGATCGCATCCATCAAGAATAGCGAAGACCGCTTTACAATCGCTGAGACCTTTGAGGTCCTCCTCGACGACCCGCTCGATCTCCGTCTGATGCACCTGATCGTCCGAGTAGTCGCGCAAAAGTCCAGCCTCATGATAAGGCGAGAAGAATGAGACGCCGAGACTATCAAGAGCCCGGCACGCCTGTTCCACGAGCCACAACTCGGCCATGGTGAAGAACGGACCGGCGATGTAGACCTTGGCCTTCTCATCTTTGACCGTAATCGGCTCCAATCCGTTCGTCTCGTCGTCAAGAAGGACATTCGGCGCTCGGCTGTTGCAGTAACGCGCGACGCAGCGGGAAGCCGCATCGGCTGCTTGGTCGGGAGCCATCCCTTGCTCTGCCCAATGATATGCAAAAGCGGCGCTAAAGATGTCGCCGGACCCGATCTTGTATACGCAATCAGTGCGATACGGCGGTACCGTTCCTCGAAGCGCACCATCGACATAGACCCGGCACCCTTGGGGGCCGGATTTGACAAGGACAACGGAAGCGCCTTCCGATTGCTGAACATTTCGCACGGCCTGTGCTTCATCCTGATTCGTCCCCAGCACGCGTACCTCTTGTGCGTTCAGAACAATTGCCAGGGACTTCGCCGTCGAACCGTTGGCCTTGAAAGACATCGGCTTCTTTGGGCTTTGGGGATCGAACACTACCCTTTCGCCGTGGACGATGGCGTCACCCTCCATGAAACCGAAGCGCAGAATGCTCGCTCCTTTCACGACGATGTCGTCGTATCGCGGCAGGTCGCTCGGCCGATATTCCGGCTCCGATAACGGATGGAAGTAGGTGAAAGATACTATTTCTTCTGACGTGTGCGGATGATGCCGTAGGTGCGGGGTTGATAGAGCTACCGGCGCGATCTGTTGCTGGGGCTCGGGGCAATAGTAGTGCCAGTCGACCTCGGTGCCCGCGGAAGCGATGGCAAACGCGGCACGCCCTCCGGATCCAAATAACTCGTCGTGCTGTGGCGATACACAGATCTCGCGATAGTAGCCCCCGGCAACGATCACCGTCAGACCCGCTCGACGACGACGGTTACCTTCGATCCCGCAATCGCCGTCACCTCTGCTTCATAGGCATGTTGTGCAAGACAACTGATAAGGACGCCGAGTTGGCGCGCTCCGGTGATCGTGCCCGCAGTCGCCCCCGTCGCTTGCGTCAATGCGGCGACGCTCTGGGACTGACCTTGCGTGATGAGCTGGACCGACAGGCGGTCACCCACGCTGAGTCCCTGGACAACCGAAGCCACCGGCCCGAAAAGATCAGTCTGGAACCGCAGATCACAAGGGTCGGGTCCGCTGCCTTTTGAACCTGACGGCGTCCATCCACCACTCGATCCGCTTCCGCCCATCGTTTCGCCTCTACAGTTTCATCCAGGCCTTTTCGTTGCGCTGCTCACGCCGCCAGTGTCTCTCGCGCCAAATTCGATCCGAAAGTGCGCATATCATACCACATTACACTATCGAGCACCGACGCTCGAACACGCAAGTTTTTAGCAAAATTCAGAAATTGTTTCTCCAAATCAAAGTAATCGCGTGGCAGACGGCAATCCCTATCAAACAGATTGAGCAGCCACCCTGCCCGTAGAACATGAATATCTAGAATCGCGATTGAATCGGTGTCCAGCCAATTCCGCGCGATCCAACTGGCAGTCTTTGGTCCTATGCCCTCTAAACCCTGAATCTGGTCCCGAAACCTGATCGGGTCGGCTTCATCGAACTCCATCGTCGCAAGACTCGCCATTGCACGGTGAACCCGGCGGGCCCGCTGCATTGGAAACCGGTAGCGGTGGGGCCGCCCACGGACCGCCGCAGGATCGTCGAGCATAGCGAAGAGGTCGGTTTCTGAAACGATAACGCCCGGTTCGAAGACGCCGTTGATCCGCAAGCGTTCAAAGAAGGCTGTGGCAACCTCAAGTGTCACGCCGAAGCCGCCCAGCAGGCAGAACCCAACTTCTTCCTCAAGGGTGCCATGGTGGTTTACGAAATCGATGTCGGCGGGGTCTACGGTGACGCAACGCATGGCCCAATATGCGGGCGATAGAAGCTCGTCCTCCCGGCCGAACCGCACACCCGGCAAGACCTCCTCATCAGGATGGAACGGCGCCAATGGTCGATACCGAACCACGGGTTCTAGTTCCCGCAAAGACATCTTTCCTCGCCAAAAGCCTAAAAGCATAATATATGCTTTTCTTATGCAGGCAAGCAAGTGGATAGATGGCAAATTTCCGAGGCGCTTGAAGCGGGCTCGGCAGATCGCCGGGCTCACTCAGGCGGAGCTCGCCGACCGCCTCGGCACCAAGCAATTCAACGTTTCACGCATGGAAGGCGGGCAGAGGCCGAGACAACCTCTGCTTTCTCGCGTCATTGCTTTCATCGAAGACACTGAGCGTCCACCGGCAAAGGTCCAAGATCAGATCGTGTCGGCCATTGCACACTCAGACGAACTCAAGGCACTTATCGCCCGCATCGTGGCTGAACTTTAACGCATATTTCATGCAATAGGCACCGTGCGATCCACCACGAAGATCGCGCTCTTTCAAGTGTCTCGCCGATTCCAGACCAAAAACGCCGCCCCGTCCTACTCGAAAAGGGCCGCGCGGATCGGTTCGGGAAAGCTTGGGTCGTCGAGCTGGACGCTGAGATAATCCCGCGGCTCCTCGCTATTGGTCTTGGCCTTCCAGGCGGCGCCAAGCTCGGCGCGGCCGGCGTAGACGCGGAAGTCCGGCGCGCCTTCGCTCTTTTTCTGGTCGTTGGCGACGATCCTCGCCTTGACGTTGACCGTCAGGGTCCGGATCGTTCCGACATAGCCGTCCTTGCCGGCGGTGAAGCTGCCAATCGTAGCCATTGTTCAACTCTCCTTCGCTTGTGTTGATGATGCACGCGCCTCGCCGAGAGCTTTGCGCGCCCGCTTGAAGCCGGGATCAGCGTTCATGAACGCCTCCAGCATGAAGGGGATGAGGTCGGCGACGTTCTCTTTGTTGCCGTAAGTGCGCCGGTAGATTTCGGCGTAATCGGTCAAGGCGGTCTTGAGGTCCGGGCTCGCCGTGAAGGTGATCTTCACCGCCTCTCGGTCCGGGAGCTTGTCGAGCTTGAGGGTCATGGGCTTCTCCTCATCCACGGTAGGGTCTGAGCACCAAGTCCGAATGCACGATGATGCGAAGCGGCCAGCCGGGGCGGATGGTGATGGTGGGCTGGATGTTGAGATTGCGCTCGGTGATGCGCTGGCCGACCCGGTTGGCGCTGTCCTGGGTCGACTCGCGGATCGCCTTGACGAGATCGCCCTCGTCGTCGCCGAAGCTGAGCTCCGTCCCGACGCCGAGCAGCGTCGAAAGCACGATCCCCTTCAACAGCCGCCAGGTATGGAAATCGACCTCGTCTTCGAGGCCCGCATAGCCGGCAACGTCCGTTGCCGGCAGATTCTCGATCACGACCGAAGAGCCGTCCGGCATGATGATCCGCTGCCAAACGACAAGCGCGCGGCTCTGGCCGAAGGCGATGACACTGTCATAGGTCCCGATGACGCGCGCGCCTTGCGGGATCAGCAGGAAGCGTCCCGAAACCGTGTCATAGACATTCTCCGTCACTTGCGCGATGACGCGGCCCGGCAGGTCGGAGTTGATGCCGGTCACAAGGCTCGCGGGGATGATGGTCCCCGCCATCACCTGATAGGTCGAGGCCGGGTCCTGTAGCGCATGGGGATTATAAATATTCGCATCGACGCCTTGCTTGAGGAAGTCGAGCTTGCGGCTTTGCAGGTTCTGGTCGTTCGCGAGATCGAGCCCGAGCCCTTGATTGGCCTCCGCCGTGCGGAGGCCGTCGAAGGGATTGCGTTCAGCCGGGCCTGGAGCAGGAACCGCATTACCGACTGTGGCCGGCGTGTTCGTTGCGCCCGTCGTTCGCGTCGAGAGCTGAAAGAAGACGCCGGATTCGCGGCCTTGGCTCGCAAGGCGCGCCTGGCGGATGCGCTCGGCGCGGGCTGCGTCATCCTCCGGGTTCGGACGGAACGGCAGATCCGGCGACGGCCCTACGCCAAGCTCGCGTTCCTTATCCAGTATGGCGCCGCCGAGATCGCCTGGCAGCGGCGGTCCGAGTTCAACTAGTTTCGGCAGATCGCCGTAATTGCGCGGCAGACCTTCCAACCCTTCTGGCGTTGGCGTGTTTTCGGTTCGGATGAGCTCACGGCCGACCTCGTCGCGGTCGAACAGGCGCGGCGGATCAAGGGCGAAGATCGTCGCACCGAAGATCAGAAGAAGACCCGTGCCAGAGAGCAAGATCAGTACACGTCGGTTGATCCGTGTCACCGGGCGCGGCTTGGCGCGCAGGGCGAGCGCTTCCGCATCGACCTTGGCCGCGCCCGCGTCCGGCGGATCGGCATGCCTCGGATCGTCATTGCGGGAAGGCGCCATCAGCGGTCTCCGGCGTCTATCGCGCCGGTGGCGTCCGACCGTTCATGGTCGGTCACGGCGGGACGGCCATCGGTGCGGGTGATGCGCACCACTTGCTGCGGCTCCTCGCCAAGCCGGAGTTCGGCGGCGGCGAACAGCCGGTCGACGATGTAATAACGCCCGCGCACCCGGTAGTTGACGAGTTGGTTGTCCCCGTCCGGCCCAACGACGAAGAGCGGCGGCGCCTCGCCCTGATCGAGGCGCGCCGGAAACTGGATATAGACCTTATGCGTATCGTCGAAGACGCGCACCGGCCGCCATGGCGGGTTGTCGCCACTGAGGGCGTAGCGGAAACGCAGCTTGTCGATATCGAGGCCCGTATCGACGACTTGGGTAGCGGCCTCTTCCGTCGTCCTGTTGTCCCGGCGAAGCGCCAGAAGCTCGTCATGGGGATATGTCCAGGACACCGAGGCCATATAGGTCTCGGGCGTGCTCGTAAGCTCCAGATGATAGGCGCGCCGGTCGGTGATGATGACGAGATTGGTCTTGAGGTCTTCCTTGATCGGCTTCACCAGCACATGGGCGCGGGCATCCTCTCCGTCGCCGCTCACCGTGTCGCCGATGACCCAACGCACCGTATCGCCGGCGGAGACAGAGACGATCTTCTCGCCCTTCTGAAGCGCGATGTCGCTCACCTGGTTCGGCGCGGTGTAGAGCTGATAGAGCGCGCCCTCCGTATAGGGATAGACTTGTACGGCGTTGATGTAGCCGTCCTTGGTCGGCTCCATGGCGGCCGCAGCGTTGGCGTCCTCGACCCGCTCTTCGGGCGAACGTGTGTCCGGCGCCGGCGGCTCGCTGCCTCGCGGAACGGGCTTCAACTGCCCGGGCAATGGCAGCGGCTCGGGAATCGTGACGATGCGGATCGGACGCGACGGCTCGGCGGCGAGCGTCGCGGCGTCGAAATCCGCGCTGTCATAGCTGATCTCGGGCGGAAGCTCTTTGTGGGCGCAGGCCGCGAGCAGGCCGGATATGGCGAGGACGATGGCTTTCTTCATTGATTGTCTCCGGGGATGTGGTCACGGCTCCAATTGAGCGCGCGGACATAGATGCCGAGCGGGTTCTTCCTGAGCGTCTCTTCGGTGCGCGGGCGCTGGACGAGGATGGAGAGAACGGCGGTGTAGCGGGTCGTGCCTGCGAGCGATCCGTTCTCGAATGTTTGTTCGCGCCAACGCACGTCGAAGCTACCCGCGGACGAGCGCACGACACTCGTCACTTCGACGGTGACGGTGCGCTGGCCGACCTTGGAGAAGGGGTCGTTCTCACGGGCGTATTCATTAAGGGTGTTGGCCGCTTCGGTCGTCGTGAAGTCATACGCCCTGAGCCAGTTCTGGCGCACAATGATCGGGTCGATCGAAAGCGCGCGGACATTCTCGATGAAGCGCGCCAGGTGATAGGCGATCTGGGCGTCGGTTGGTTCGTAGGCTGATATTGCGGGGCCGACGGCGCGCACCTCGCCGAGCTTGTCGACCTCGACCACATAGGGCGTGATGGTGCTGCGGCCTGCCTGCCAAACAACGCCGCCTGAAAGGCCGATCGCAAGCGCCAGACAACCAATGGCCATGTAGCGCCAGTTGCGCGCCTGCACGCGGGCGGAACCGATGCGCTCATCCCAGACCTGCGCGGCCTTCTGGTAGGGCGTCACTGGTTCGGGCGTATTGCCATAGGCTGTGGTCGATCTCTTGAACATCATTCGTCATCCCTGAGCCGTGGGTTCTCGCCGGATACGGGCCGGTCGCCGTCGCGGACGGTGTGCGCGGCCACGCTCACACCCTCGCGCATCCGCTGCTCGCGCCGCAGCCTTTGCGCCCAATCCGGCGCGCCGCTCGCAGCCGCGGTCGCCGACGGGATATCGGCTCCGCCGGGAAGTGCGCCGCCGGTGGCGGTGAAGGCGCCGCGCGCGCCATCGGAAAAGGACCGGCGCACCCCAGCGGTGGCCCGGTCAGAAGCATTGCGAACGCCCTGACCGACGGCGCCGACACCGGCTCGGGCCATGCCGGCGACGCCGGCCGCGACGCCCGCTGTACCGGAAGCGCCCGAAGTACCGCGGCCCAGGCCGTAAGCCGTGCTCGCGCCGCCGGCGACGGAGGCCGCCGCTCTCGTCGCGCCGCCTGCGGCGGCCCCGAGCGCACGCGCGCCGCCCATCGCAACACTGGCGCCGGCGGCGGCGCCGAGGGCAAGACCCGCGGCCGAACCGACCACGGCGCCGGCGCCGAGCTGCGGCGCGCCGGAGACGAGACCCGCCGCGATGCCGGGGCCGAAGATCCCGAGCATGAAGATCGCAAGCGCGCCGAGTACGGTCGAGAGCGCCTGCTCGATCGTAATGTCACCGCCGGCGAAGGAAGCCGCGAAGGCGCCGAACAGGGTCGAACCGATGCCGACGATGACGGCGAGCACCATCAGCTTGATGCCGGCGGCAATCACGTTGCCGAGCACGCGCTCGGCTAGAAACGCGGTCTTGTTCCAGAGCGCGAAGGGCACGAGCACGAAGCCGGCGAGCGTCGTCAGCTTGAATTCGAGGATGGTGATGAAGAGCTGGATCGCGAGAATAAAGAACGCCAAGAGCACGATGAGCCAGGCGACCATCAGCACGGCGATCTGCACGAAGTTCTCGAAGAACGCGATCGGGCCGATGAGGTCGCTCACCTCCGCTAGCAAGGGCTGCGCGGCGTCAAAGCCGGTCGCCGCAACGAAACCGGGACGCATCAGGTCGGCGGCGCTGATCGGCGCACCGGTCGCCTTGAGGCCAAGGCCCGCGAAGGAATCGAAGATGATATTCGCGAGCAAGGCGAAGTTGTTCAGGATGAAGGCGAAGGCGCCGACATAGAGCACCTTGCGGATCAGCGCCGGGATGACAGCCTTTTCGTCGGCCAAGGCCCAGAAGAGGCCGGCAAGCGTGATGTCGATCCCGATCAGGATGGTCGTGAGAAAGGCGACGTCCGGCGTCAGCAAGCCGAAGCCGGAATCGATATAGCTGACGAAGGTCTCCGTGAATTGATCGATGACGTTGATGTCGTCCATCGCTTGTCGCTCCGTCTAACGCCGCGTATAGGCGTTGCCGTCGCCCATGAAGCGCGTGAAGCGGGCGCGCGCCTGCTCATGCGCGGCAACCTCACGGGCGCGGTCGAGCGCATCGGCGCGCGCCGAAGCGGCAAGAAGCGTCTGAAGCTGCATGGTTTGCTTGGCGGCGAGCGCCGTGAGTTGGTTACCCGCCTGCGCCGCCTGAAGATTGCCGACGGCGCCCTGGCTTTCGGCGATCAGGCCGTCGAGCGTCACCGTGTCGGCGCGGACCTGCCCGACCACTTCGGCCTGAACCTCCAGACTGTGCTTGAAGCCTTCGCGCGCCAGGGTCCAGGCTTCCTGCGCATCGGCGACGATCTGCGAGGTCGAGACGGCCGCCGCATATTGTTCGGGGAAGAGCCGGCGATATTCGCTGTCGATGACCGAGACCTGATAGGCGATCCCTCGCGCGGTCGTGATGAGACCGTCTACGCGCGCGAGCGATGTTCGAATATTAGCCGCTACAGAGGTCGGTAGGGCGGCGAGATTCTGCGCCTGGTTGAGCAGCATCTGCGCTTCGTTGGCGATCTGCTGGACCTGATTGTTGATCTGGATGAGCGTGCGGGCCGCGGTCAGGATGTTCTCGGCGTGGTTGGCTGGGTCGTAGACCACGTCGCCTACGCCGAAAATGGCGTGGGCTTTTTGGACAGGCCCCGCCATCAGGGCGAGGGCGGCGACGGCCGCCAGAAGCTTACGTTTCATGGTTCTCCTCCGTGTCGGGATGGTTTAGGGGTTCGGTTTCGGACGCTATGAGGTCCGCCGCCCAATCGAGGCCCTTGGCGCGCAGCCAGGAATCCGCGAATTCGTCCTCGCCATGGGCGGCGATCAACTCGTCCATCAGGGCATGATCCTGTTTGGTCGAGGTGGCGGTGAAGGCGAGCGCGACCTCTCCGAGACCGAGTTCGAACAGCCGGTTGCCGAGGCGGGACTGGAAGTAGTAGTCGCGCTTTGGTGTGGCCCGGGCGACGATCTCGATCTGCCGGTCATTGAGTCCAAAGGCTTCGTAGACGGCCTTTGCCTGCGGCTCGATCGCCCGGTCATTGGGCAGGAAGATGCGGCTCGGACAGCTTTCGATGATCGCCGGTGCAATGGAGCTGCCGGCGATATCCGACAGGCCTTGCGTCGCGAACACGACCGAGACGTTCTGCTTGCGGAGCGTCTTTAGCCATTCGCGAATGCGCGCGGCGAAGGCCGAGTTGTCGAGGAAGAGCCACGCCTCGTCGAGAATGAGCAGCGACGGCCGCCCATCGAACTGCGCGTCGAGGCGATGGAAGAGATAGGTGAGCACGGGCAGCACCGCGCCCGCCTCGTGCATCAGCTCTTCCATCTCGAAACATTGGACGGCGCCGAGGATCAGGCGATCATTGTCGGCGTCCAGAATCCGGCCATATGGTCCTTCAAGCGTATAGGGCTGGAGCGCCTGTCGAAGCTCGGTACGCTGCAACAGCGTCGCCAGCCCCGTCAGCGTGCGTTCCGATTGAGGCGCGGCGGCGAGATTCGACAGCGCCGACCACACCGCATCCTTGACCTCGGGCGTCACCATGACGCCTTCATGCGCGAGAAGCCCGAGCACCCATTCCTGCGCAAAGGAGCGCTCCCCGGTCATGTCAATTTTGGCCAGTGGCTGGAAGGCGAGCGCGTGCTTGACGCCTTCCTTGGCCGCGCCGAGATCGAACCAGGCGCCATCCATGCCGAGCACGACGGCGCGCGCCGAGCCGCCCTTGTCGAAAATGGTGATCTGCGCGTCCTCGTAACGGCGGAACTGAAGCGCGATCAGCGCCAGCAGGACCGATTTGCCGGCGCCGGTCGGGCCGACGACGAGCGTGTGGCCGACATCGCCGAAATGCGTGACCAGCCGGAACGGCGTCGTGCCGTTAGTCCGAACCGTGATGAGCGGAGGGCCATCTAAGTGTTCGTTGCGCGCCGGCCCCGCCCAAGTTGCCGACAGCGGCATCATATGGGCGAGGTTCAGGGTGTTGACCGGCGCGGCCCGCACATTGGCGTAGACATGGCCCGGTAGCGACGACAGCCAAGCTTCAACCGCGTTGGCGCTCTCCTCGATGGTGGCGAAGCCGCGCCCGTCGATCACGCGCTGCGCGGTGCGCACCTTCTCGCGAACCGCATTCGCCTCTTCGTCCCAAACGACAAAGGTCGTCGTGACATAGCCGTAGGAAACAAGGTCGGCGCCAAGCTCCTGAAGTGCGGCGTCGGCATCGGCCGCCTTGTTGTCCGCGTCCGTATCGACCAGCGCCGACTGCTCGTTGGTCATCACCTCCTTGATGATGGCGGAGATCGACTTGCGCTTGGCGAACCACTGCCGGCGATAGCGCTTGATCGCCTTCTCGGCCGCCGCCTTGTCGAGGGGGATGAACCGCGTCATCCAGCGGTACTCGAAGCCAAGACCATTCAAGGCATCGAGCAACCCCGGCGTCGTCGAACCCGGAAAACCGAGCACGGTCAGCACGCGAAGATGTGCCTCGCCAAGCATCGGCGCGAGCCCGCCGGTGAGCGAGGTATCGACGAGGACCGCGTCGAGATAGGCCGGCGTCTCGGGAACGGCCACGGACAGGCGCCGGTTCGAGATGCAGTTATGCAGATAGGTCAGCGTTTCCTCGTCCGTCAGTGGCGCCACCTCGGGCATGAGCTCACCGAGAAGGTCGAGCGCCCGGTCGGTCTTCTGAACAAAGGCGTCGAGATGGTCGCGATAGTCGAGGCCGCGGCGTTCCCCTTCGCTTTCGATCAGAAGCTGCTCGGCGCGGCCGATGTTTTCCGCCGGCGGCAGATAGGTGAAGGTAAGGATATAGCCGCTCTCGAACAGCGCGCCGGATTTTTCGAATGCCGCGCGGCGCTCTTCATCGACAAGGCGCGACACAGGGTCGGGAAACTCCGAATGCGGATAATCGCGGGCGGGATGGCGCTCGGCTTCGAAGAAGAGCGCCCAGCCCGAACCGAAACGGCGCAGCACGTTGTTGATGCGCGCGCAGACGGCGACCAGTTCGGCCTCGGTGGCGCTTTCGAGGTCGGGTCCGCGGAATCGCGCCGAACGCTGGAACCCGCCGTCCTTGTTGAGGATGACGCCGGGCGCCACAAGGCAGGCCCAGGGCAGATAGTCGGCCAGGAGCGCCGGACGTTTCCGATATTCGGCCAGATTCAGCATGAGAGGTGACCCTTGTGGCGGGTATGGCGGATCAGGACCTGCATGAATGCGGGGTCCTTGCGCGCGGCGTAGACGGCCGCCGCATGGCCGACGATCCAGACGGCAAGTCCCGCGAGCCAAAGCTGGAGGCCGAGCCCCAAGGCCGCCGCGAGCGTGCCGTTGAAGATCGCAACATTTCGCGGCGCGCCGCCCATCAGGATCGGCTCGGTGAGTGCGCGATGAAGCGGTATCTCGAAGCCTTCGACGGTCATGCGATGAGCGCCCCGCCGCCGAAGGAGAAGAAGGAGAGAAAGAAGCTCGTCGCCGCGAAAGCGATGGAAAGGCCGAAGACGATTTGGATCAGCCGGCGGAAGCCGCCGCTCGATTCGCCGAAAGCGAGCGACAGGCCGGTGATGACGATGACGATGACGGCGATGATACGCGCGACCGGCCCTTCGATGGATTGAAGGATCTGGGTGAGCGGCGCCTCCCACGGCATGCCCGAGCCGGCAGCCTCCGCGGCGTCGGACCAAACGAGCGCCAGCCCGACAAGAAGGCCCGTGAACAGAGCCTGCCGGTAGGGAAAGCGGGAAGAGATATCTGGCGCCAATGGGTTCATATGACGGTCTCCTTGGTCAGGCGGTTGGAACGAGGTGGACGGGCGTGAGCGGCGCGAGGCGGTAATCGCCATTGGCATCGAGGCCTTCGAGCGCGGCGACCGTCTCGACGCGCCGACCCGACCCGCGTCCTGTAAAGAAGACGACGATGTCGATCGCCTCGGCGATCAGCCGGCGCGGCACGGTGACGACGCCCTCCTGGATGAGCTGTTCGAGGCGGTAGAGCCCGGCATGGGCCGAGTTGGCGTGAAGCGTCGTGATCCCGCCGGGATGGCCGGTGTTCCACGCTTTCAGCATGTCGAGGGCTTCTGCCCCGCGCACTTCGCCGACAACGATCCGGTCGGGTCGCAGGCGCAGGGTCGAGCGCACGAGGTCGGCGAGCGAGGCGACGCCGGGTTTTGTCCGCAGACTGACGCTGTCTTCCGCCGCGCAATGGAGCTCGCGCGTGTCCTCGATGAGGATCACCCGGTCGCCGCCGGTCGCAACCTCGGCGAGAAGTGCGTTGACGAGCATCGTCTTGCCCGAGCTCGTCCCGCCGACAACGACGATGTTCCTGCGCGCCTCGACAGCCTTTCGCAAAGCCTTCGCTTGCAACGACGTCATGATCCGCGCTTCGACATAATCGGCGAGCCGGTAGAGCACGCGCGCCGGCTTGCGGATGGCGAAACACGGCGCCGGCGCCACCGGCGGCAAGAGTCCCTCGAAGCGCTCGCCGCTTTCGGGCAGTTCGGCCGAGACGACAGGCCGGTCGCGGTGGCACTCCTGGCCGATATGGCTCGCCACCAGCCGAATGATCCGTTCGGCCTCGGAGGCGCCGATCCGCTCGCCGGTGTCGATGCGGCCGTCGCCATGACGGTCGATCCAGAGCCGGCCGTCGGGGTTGACCATCACTTCGATGACGGCGGGGTCAGCCAGCGCACTGGCGATCGCCGGTCCCATGGCCGTGCGCAGCATGATGCGCTGCCGATCGATCGTGTCCGGATGGAAGCGGTCAGCCATTGTCCGCCTCCGCATGCAGGTCGTCGCGGTTCGCGCCTCCGTTCGGCTTTTTGTCGTCGGAAGAGTCAGCCTCCCGCACCGCCCGCAAGGCGTCCACTTCCTCTTGTGTGAAGAAGTCGCTCTCCTCGGCGCTGATTTCTTCGAGCACATCGCGGATCATGTTCTTTCCGCCGGCGAGCCGTCGCGCGAGTTGGCCGATGAAATAGTCGAACCGCTCCTTGCCGAGCGCACGAGCGGCGTCCTGGTCGGCGTTCGGCAGAGGCGGCGTGACGGTGAGAAAGAAGCGGATAAAGAGCGCCAGCGTTTCGGCCGTGACCGAGAGATTGCGTTCCAGCCGATCATATTGCCGGATCATCCGGTCGAGCCGCCGGATAAGCGCGCCGTCACGCTGATCGTCGAACTCCTTGGAGAAGAAACCCAGAAGCGCCGCCTCGACCACGGCCGCCTTGGTGACGCCAGGCCGCTTGGCGGCGATCTCGACCTTGTCGAAAAGCTCGTCTGAGACATGAACGTTGAGGCGGGGTTTCACGGGCGCGTTCCTCTAAAAGCTTGGAATCAGGTCGTCGTCGGCCTGGTCCATGGCATGGGCGCGCCGAACCACCGCAGCGTTGCGAGCCAACTGATCCATCCGCCTTGCGTCATTGGGGTCGAATTCGTCGTCGAGAAGCCCGGCGTCTGGCGCTTTCTCAGGTTCTGCCTTGACGGGCGTTTCATCCGGCAGCGCGGGATGGCGCTTGAGGCCGCTGTCGTCTTCATCACCGTTCGAAACGAGCTCCGACCACGGCTTGACGAGATCGACGTGGGGCGCGCGCACCTGTCCCGACCAGTCGTCGGCGCGGGATGGCGGACGGTCCGCAAAAGGACCGTCCGCCGCGAGCGCGGGCGGGGGGCACACCCGGCCCGTGAAGTTGGCGTCCTCGAAATAGCGCAGCTTCTTGGCGCGGATCGGCGGTTGGCCGGAGACCATGACGATCTCCTGGTCGGCCGGGAGTTGCATCACCTCGCCGGGCGTCAGAAGCGGCCGCGCCGTCTCTTGGCGCGAGACCATGACATGGGCGAGCCATGGCGCGAGGCGATGGCCGGCATAGTTGCGCATGGCGCGCAGCTCGGTCGCCGTGCCGAGGGAATCCGAGATGCGCTTCGCTGTCCGCTCGTCGTTCGAGGCGAAGGCGATGCGCACATGACAATTGTCGAGGATCGAATTGTTCTCGCCATAAGCCTTGGAAATCTGGTTGAGGCTTTGCGCAATGAGAAAACTCCTGACGCCATAGCCGGCCATGAAGGCGAGCGCAGATTCGAAGAAGTCGAGCCGCCCGAGCGCCGGGAATTCGTCGAGCATCATCAGGAGCTGGTGACACCGCCGTTTGCCGGCCTGCCCTTCCAGCCGCTCGGTCAGCCGGCGGCCGATCTGATTGAGGACAAGCCGCACCAGCGGCTTGGTCCGCGAGATGTCCGAAGGCGGAATGACGAGATAGAGCGAGACGGGCCGTTCGGCGTCCACCAGATCGGCGATGCGCCATTCGCAGGCGCTCGTCGTCTCCGCCACGGTCGGATCGCGATAGAGCCCGAGGAAGGACATGGCGGTCGAGAGGACGCCCGAGCGCTCGTTCTCCGACTTGTTAAGGAGCTCGCGCGCGGCCTGCGCGACGACGGGATGAACCTGCGGCGCCTTGTCCGTTCCGAGATGATTGGTGTTCATCATGACGCGCAGCGTGCGCTCGAAAGAACGCGCCGGGTCGGACAGGAACGCCGCAACGCGGGCGAGCGTCTTCTCCTTCTCGGCGTAAAGCACATGCAGGATCACGCCGACGAGCAGCGCGTGGCTCGTTTTCTCCCAATGGTTCCGACGTTCGAGCGCGCCTTCGGGATCGACCAGGATGTCGGCGATGTTCTGAACGTCGCGCACCTCGAACCGGCCCTTGCGCACTTCGAGAAGCGGGTTGTATTTGGCGCTCGCCGGATCGGTCGGGTTAAACAGCAGGCAGTGAGAGAATTGCGCCCGCCACGCGCTGGTCAGTTGCCAGTTCTCGCCCTTGATATCGTGAATGACGGCGGACTCGGTCCAGGTGAGCAGGGTCGGGATAACCAGCCCAACGCCTTTGCCCGAGCGCGTGGCGCAAAGCACATGACATGCTCTGGCCCGTCATGGCGCAGATAGTTGCCGTTCAGACGCCCAAGAAAAACGCCCTTTGGATCGAACAGGCCGGATTTGGAGATTTCGTCTTTGGTCGCCCAGCGCGACGAGCCGTAGGTCGTGACCAACTGGTTCTGCCGCGCTCGCCACAGAGAGCCCGCAATCGCGACGATGACGCCGGCAATCCCGCCGCCCGCAGCCATCACGCCAGCTTTGTTGAAAACAGAAGGCGCATACGCCTCATAGGCGTACCACCATTCAAACAGCCGCCACGGCGGATAGATCGGATAATCGGCGAATGTGATCCAGGCAGGCCCGAGACCCGGCTGATACCCAAGCTGTCCTGCTGCCCATTGCGTCGCGCCCCACACCGCGCCGATAACGATGGCGAAGGTGAGAACGATCTGGCCGTAAAGGAGTTTGGTGGGCGTCATCGAACTGCTGTCGGTTGAGGGGTATGATCCCGCTTAAAATCGACACCAGATCGCGACGAATACTGAATTTATTCAATACTTGGACTTCCAACATGATCCATAAGATCAATTGTCAGGAAGCATGATCCGACAAGATGAAATTTTATCCAGAAACGTTACCGGTTATTTTTGTGCCTTTTATTTGATAGTGTCTTGGATCATATTGGATCGGCGCGATTTCGGCAGCATTCATTGAGCAAAACCTGTGAATCGCCCGCCAAATCAGACTCAGGGAAACATCGCCATGCGCTTCGCCGCTCTCTCATTCGTCGCCGCAGCAATTGTCCTGACCCAAACGGCGCATGCTACCGATCCGGAATCGCTTAATGTGCAGGGCATCGAACTCGGCATGTCACTGGACGACGCGCGCACGGAACTTGTCGAGCGAGGTTACGAAAAAACGATTGGCAACGAACCCGCAGCCTTCGACGACATCGTCAAAAAAGCGCTCGATGAAATATCCGGTCCTGTCCCCAAGGGCGGATTGATGCGTTTTGAAACCAAAACAGAAATCATGATCCTTCTATTTGTTGCATTGCCCAACGGTCCCGAAGTCAATTCAATCACCTACCGGCTCAATGATCCGTCGGTCAGCTATGCCAATCTCAGCGAAACCGCTATTGGCCTTTATGGGAAACCTGATTTCGAACGCACATCACTCGGGTTCACGCCGGATAATCTGCCAAGACTCTACTGGCTGGCGTCACCGCCGACCGCTGCCCACGGCGCCCCAGGCGGCGCGTTCCTCGAACTCGCCTACAGCAAAAGCTCTGGAGAGAGTGAATTCCACTCCGGTCAAATCACGCTCCAAGACGGAGGCGCGCGCCGGGAACGCCAGACCAAAGAGATCGAAGATGTAGTTCGTAAAGCGTCGTAATAGTGAGGTGGTCCCGGAAAATCGGACAGGGTGCTAAGGTGTATTCCACCGGATAACGGAGGGATACGAGATGAGCAAACGACGACGGTTTACGGCGGATTTCAAGGCCCGTGTTGCGCTTGAGGCGCTTCGGGGCGACAGGACGATCCAGGAAATTGCGGCGCGGCACAAGGTGCATCCGAACCAGGTGAGCACGTGGAAGCGCCAGGCGGTGGAGGGTCTGGGCGCGATGTTTTCGAACGGAGCCGACAGCGCCGTCCGGGATCATGAAGCAGCGGTCCGCGACCTTCACGCCAAGATCGGGGAGTTGACCGTCGTCAACGATTTTTTGGCCAGAGGGCTCAGGCGATGAGCCGCGGGGAGCG
>Ga0114931_10003759_pt1 | contig 19135 bp, 14 predicted proteins | sample 2SBtaG_FD_89579 | JGI IMG/M metagenome (GOLD analysis project Ga0114931, IMG submission 89579) | Deep subsurface microbial communities from Kolumbo volcano to uncover new lineages of life (NeLLi) - 2SBTROV14_V59a metaG | ecosystem: Environmental > Aquatic > Marine > Volcanic | place: Kolumbo...
AAAGATCATGCGGCGGCTGCGTGGTAATCTGGTGGCCAGCCCTTTTGCGGGTTGGTCAATAACAATCAGCCATTCCGCCTGCTGTGAGCTGGCATTGGCATGAAAGTGATGGTTGTCCCATCGGCCATCACCAAATGGTGTTTGGCGAAGTAAAGACGTGTGGGGATGAATTGAGGAGATATTGACAGAACGCATGCTTATTTTTCCCCGCTATTGCGGCGTAAATTTTTGCGTGCTTCGATCATTTTGGCGATACGAAAAAAGCGGAAGCTGGCATTGACCATGGAATAGGTGAAGCCGGTGCTGCCCGCCATGAAATAGCCCCGCAAAATGTAAAAGCGCAGGAAATTTAGCGGGAATTCGGTAATCAACCGCAATTTGAGCTTCCACATGGCTTTGGAGGTCATCACCTTGGCTTGCAGATTGCTATAGCTGTCGAGCTTTCTTATGGCGTGGGAAATGGAGAGCATAGAATAATGATAGATGAGATGGTCGAGTTGGCCGATGCGCCCGCGTTGGGTTTCAACGCGATCATGCACCGGACTGTTTGAATAGCGTACCTTGCGCTGATTATAGAGGCGGACAATATTATAGGTCCGCGCCAATGGCAGGGGTTTGTTGCGGCCTGGTAATATATCAATGACATGCAGGCGGTAGCTGTCAACCTGATCACTTCGAGTTTGAAACTCGTTAATGATCTCTTTTTGCAGGGGCGGGCTGATGACCTCGTCGGCATCCAGATTCAAGACCCAGTCATGACGGCATTGTTCTTCGCCAAAGCGTTTTTGCGGCCCATAGCCCAACCATTCATTCTGGATGACCTGGCAGCCCAGCGCCTTGGAAATTTCAACCGTTTTGTCAATGCTGCCACTATCAATGATGATCACTTCATCAACCCAGCCGATCACAGACTTGATAGTGCGGCCAATGCGCTCTTCTTCATCTCTGGCGATGATAAAGCATGAAATCCTGATTTTTTCGGTCTGCTTGTTCATAACAAATGGCAGGTCTTACTCAAATGTTTTTCTGGGGTCAAGGGCATCGCGCACGGCTTCTCCAATGAATATCAGCAGGCTGAGCATAATGGCAATAACGAAGAAGGCTGTCAAGCCGAGCCATGGTGCTTGTAGATTAGCCTTACCTTGTTTGAGTAATTCACCAAGCGAAGGATCGCCAGGTGGTAAACCAAAGCCTAGAAAATCCAGAGAGGTCAGAGTAGTGATGGACCCATTCAGAATAAAGGGCATGAAGGTCAAAGTAGCGACCATGGCATTGGGCAGCAAATGCTTCCACATGATCATGCGAGAGGTCAGCCCCATGGCGCGGGCGGCGCGCACATATTCAAGATTGCGCCCCCGCAGGAATTCGGCGCGCACCACGCCGACCAGAGCCACCCATGAAAAGAGCAGCAATATGCCGAGCAATATCCAGAAATTGGGCTCAATGATCGAGGCCACAATGATCAGCAGATAAAGGGTCGGGATGCTGTTCCAGACTTCGATGAAGCGCTGGAAAATGAGATCGGTCCAGCCTCCGAAATAACCTTGCACGGCCCCGGCGAAAATACCAATGACCGAGGAAAAAAGCGTCAGGGCGAGACCAAACAGGATGGAGATGCGAAAGCCGTAAATGGACCGCGCGACGACATCGCGGCCCTGATCATCTGTACCCAGCCAATTGGTGTTGCCAAGGCGGTTATAGCGCTCCATCTGATCGGCGGGCGCTTCGCAAAGTTCGCTTGAACGCGCCCAGTTGGGGGGGGAGGGAAAGCCAAGGCACAGGCCGTCCTCGCCCTTGATACGCGGATAATCCAGATTGATGGTTTTGTAGCTATAGCGAATGGGCGGCCACAGGAACCAGCCCGGCGAACGCCCCTGGACATCACTGGTTTGCGTATCATCTTCGCAAGCTGGCGACCCATTGGTGCGCACCAGACATTCGAGCACGGGGTCGCGATAATCGGCTTCAGTGGCAAACAGGCCGCCAAAATCGGTTTCGGTATAGGTGAAGGCCACCGGAAAGTGCCAATTGCCATTATATTTGACGATCAAGGGGCGATCATTGGCAATCAGTTCGGCAAAAAGCGACAGGAAAAACAGGATAAGAAAAATCCACAAGCTCCAATAGCCACGCCGATTGGCCTTGAACGTATCCCAGCGCCTTTCATTAATTGGTGACAGCTTAAACTTGGGAAAGCGCCTTTGAAACCAGGTTTTTGGGGCGGCTTCAAGGTAGGTGAACTGGTCTGTATTGCGTTGTTCCACTTACACCTCCCTTGATTCAAAGTCGATGCGAGGGTCAACCCAGGTATAGGTCAAGTCTGATATGAGCCCGACAATAATTCCGACCAGTGAGAAGATATACAGATTGGCAAAGACCACGGGATAATCGCGATCCAGTATGCTTTTGAACGATAACAGCCCCAGCCCATCGAGAGAAAAAATGGTTTCAATAAGCAGGGAGCCGGTGAAAAACGCCGCGATAAACGCTCCGGGGAAACCAGCGATAATGATCAGCATGGCGTTGCGGAACACATGTCCGTAAAGCACCTGATTTTCAGTCAGCCCCTTGGCGCGCGCCGTCACAACATATTGCTTTTTGATCTCGTCAAGAAAGCTGTTTTTGGTCAAAAAGGTGGTGGTCGCAAAGGCTGATAGGGACATGGCGATGATGGGCAGGATGAGATGCCAGAAATAGTCGCCGATTTTGCCAATCATCGACAATTGTTCCCAATTATCCGAGGTCAGACCTCTTGATGGGAACCAGTTGAAAAAACTACCTCCCGCAAACAACACGATGAGCAGAACGGCAAACAAAAACCCTGGAATGGCATAGCCAATGACAATGGCAGTGGAGGTCCACATATCAAATTTACTACCATCATTGACAGCTTTTTTGATGCCCAAAGGGATCGAAATGCCATAGGAGATTAAGGTCATCCACAGGCCCAGCGAAATGGAGACCGGCAGTTTTTCCTTGATCAGCGAAATCACCGAGACATCACGAAAATAGCTTTCGCCAAAATCAAAACGGATATAGCTCGACAGCATTTTGCTAAAGCGTTCATACCAGGGTTTGTCAAAGCCGAACTGTTTTTCCAGCGCCTTGATGAATTCGGGGTCGAGCCCTTGCGAGCCGCGATATTTGCCCGCCGAACCGCTATCACCGCCGGCCTGTCCCTGACCTGCGCCAAAATCATTGCTGCCACCGCCAACGCGTGAGGTCGCATCGACATTGGTGCCGGTAAGCTGGGCGATTACCTGCTCAACAGGTCCGCCTGGTGCGAACTGAATAATGGCAAAACTTACCGCCATGATCCCGAACATGGTGGGGATCATCAATAGCAGTCGTCGTAAAATATAAGCGCCCATAATGCTCCGTTTTGTGTCCGCGCCAACTCGTCTTGGTATTTATTAATCATGCAGAGCGTTATGGCAAGAGCGGAGTGTGTCTCAACAGCGATGATCGCTTGCATTGCCAAACTATTTGCATTCAATGAGGGTAGGCAAACAGATAATGAAACGCGCGCCGATAATTTTATTGTCTTGCAGCCGATTTTCAGCGCGAATTTTGCCTTTGTGCGACTGAATGATCTGTTCAGAAATATTAAGACCAAGCCCGGAATTATTGCCAAAGCCCTGTTCTTCGGGACGGTCGGTGTAAAAGCGCTTGAAGATTTTTTGCAGATTGTCGGGAGGGATGCCTATCCCCTCATCTTCAATGCGGATTTCTACGCTATGATTATTACGCCGAAGGGAAACCGTAACAGTGCCTTCATCAGGAGAAAAAGAGATGGCATTGTCCACCAGATTATTAATAACCTGTCCCAACCGTGTCTCGTGACCTCTGAGCAAATAGGCATCGGGGCAGCGGGCGAGCCTACTGAGTTTAAATTTGACGCTTACCCCATTTTTACGGTGAATATCATTGAAGGCAGGGACGATTTTGCCAAGCAGATTGGCTACATCGACGGGCTCATACTCTTCGCGAGCAAGGGCGGCATCAAGACGTGAAGATTCGGATATATCGCTGATCAGCCGATCCAGACGCTTGATGTCGTGCAAGATGATGCCGGTCAGGCGTTCGCGCAATTCTTCCTTTTGCACAAGCGGGAGGGTTTCGACAGCACTTTTTAAAGATATCAGCGGGTTTTTGAGTTCATGGGCAACATCGGCGGCAAAGGTTTCAATGGCCTCGATGCGGCTGTAAAGGGCACCGGTCATATCACGCAGAGCGGTCGAGAGTTCACCAATTTCGTCCTTGCGGAAGGCGAAGTCTGGAATTTCCTCGCGTGACTTGGCGCTTTGGCGCACCCGTCTGGCCCCGGCAGCCAGCTTGCGCATGGGCGCACCAATCTGATTAGACAGCCACATGGAAAGAGCGGCCATGACAATAGCGGCAATCGCACCGATACGCGAGATGCCCCATAATTCAGCGGCGACTATTTTGTCAAGATCATCCCCTTTGGTCGATAGCATCAAAACGCCCAGCACGGCCTGCATGCGCTGGATCGGTACGGCCACAGAAACAATCAGTTCGGAGCGTTCGTTAAGGCGCGACATTTTTCCAGTATGTCCGGCAAGAGCCAATTTGACTTCTGTATAGGCCTTGCCATTGGCGCCACCAATATCTTGATAAAGGGGGATGTTGCCGCGCCACAAGCGTTTGATCCATCTGGTAAATTCAAAAGAATAGGTGGATTTTAACTCTCCGGGTGCCGGGAGTTCTTTGCGGCTGATCTCTCCTCTGGCATTGAGTGTTTGGCTGTCCAGCAGCTTGACACCATCATGATCATAAATGCGAGCTCTGGTACCGGTGGGCGCGACAAGGCGCAAAAGAATGGGGGCGGCGGTTTCGGGGTTAATCGGAAAGTCGAGGCTGTCATAGCTTTCAATTGCGCCCAGTACATCATGGTCGGACTGCATTTCCAGCAGACTTTCAGGATCGACAATGACCTGATCGGTATTAATGCTTGAAGAAGCGGCGATGGCTTCGGAGATGATCTTGCCCTGCGTCAGCAGATTTTTCACCCGTAGGTCAATAAGGCTGGCGCGATACTGGTTGAGGATCAGCAAGCCGCCAATCATCATGAGCAGGCCCATCAGATTATAAAACAGAATACGCGTGGTCAGGCTGGTGAATTTGTAGTTGAGCATGAAATAGCGCAACAAAGGGGACGCACTCCTGCGCACACGCCTATAGATCGCTGCCAGCCTTGTGTATCGCAACTCGTTTGTTTTTTTGACAATCTTATCCCAAAGCGGGGCACCATGGGTCTCGTACTGACTACCCATCAGGCCGCCGATCCTGGCCTTTTGTTCACTCAGCCAATTTGATCGGAGCACTTTCATCAATTCTCCCTGTTTATCAGCTTTCCTTGAAGCGATACCCAACACCATAGAGGGTTTCGATGACATCGAAATCATAATCGACAACTTTGAACTTCTTGCGTAGCCGCTTAATGTGGCTATCAATTGTCCGGTCATCCACATAAACCTGATCATCATAAGCAGCATCCATCAGGGCATCACGGCTTTTGACAACGCCGGGGCGTTGGGCCAGGGCCTGAAGGATCAAAAATTCGGTGACGGTCAGAGTGACTTCCTTGCCATCCCAATGGCAGGTGTGGCGCTCCTGGTCCATTTTCAAAAGGCCGCGTTCCAGCAACTGGTCAGAGGTTTCAATTTCCTCTTTTGGTTTGGCACGCGCCTGCGATCGGCGCAAAATAGTCTTGACGCGTTCGAGCAAAAGCCGTTGTGAAAAAGGCTTGGCGATATAATCATCAGCGCCCATCTTCAAACCAAACAACTCGTCGATTTCATCATCTTTCGAGGTCAGGAAAATCACCGGGATTTCGCTGTTCTGGCGCACACGGCGCAGCAGCTCCATGCCATCCATGCGGGGCATCTTGATGTCAAAAATGGCGATATCAGCAGGCTTTTCCGCCATGCCTTCAAGTGCAGAAACGCCATCATGATAGGTATTTACATCGTAACCTTCGTTCTCGAACAAGACGCTGAGCGATCCAATAATATTTTTGTCATCATCAACCAATGTAATTGTCGGCATTTTTCAATCCCTTTCATCTGCAAACCACTTCAAAAGTAAGGTCTGCCCCCCATTAATTCAGCTCCAGCGATCCTGCAAGGAACAAGAAGTTCAAAAACAGGGACGAACAGCGTCCATTTATAAAGGAAGACACAGTTGATGCTGGTACTTACAACCCCGTTATGACAATGTTTTTAAGCGTCCTTGGCACGTAAGTCAAAACATCAACAGCAATCGATCCTAACAATGATGAAAAAAAATGAAGAAAATCCTTCCCGACAATCGCAAATGCCGCCGCCTGCCGATGTGGCACCTTCGGCGCGCCGGGTTATGCGTCTGGCGAACAAGGTGGCGCTGGCGACCATAGAGCAACAGACGGGTGCGCCTTTTTTGTCCTTGACCGGAGTGGCCACCTTAATGGATGCAACACCGATTTTACTGATGTCGGATATATCGAGACATTGCGTTAATCTCGCCAAAGACCCTCGGGCATCCTTGTTGTTTGATGGTACCGGAGATCATGCCAATCCGCTCACAGAGGACCGAGTGAGTGTGAATGGGCGTATTGTCAAATGCAGCATGGAAGAAGCGGAGGTGCGTTTTATGGCGCGTCACCCCAAAGCGTTTTATGGCAGCTTTGCCGATTTCAACTACTATAAAATGGAGATAGAAGATGCGCATTTCGTTGGCGGCTTTGGCACGGCTTTGACCATTCCGGCAAAGGTCTTGCGTTTGTCACAAAACCAGATCATGGACCTGCAGCCCGCTGAAGCAGACATTCTGGCGCATATGAATGAGGATCACAGCGAAGCGATCCATGATATGGCGGTACATTTGTTGAAAGCGGAGCCGGGCCCCTGGCAGCTTACAGGGCTGGATCCTGAGGGTTGCGATCTCAGCGCTCGCAAACATCAGCTTCGGCTGGATTTTCCCGGACACGTCAACAGTCCGCAACAGGCGCACAAGGCTCTCGTCGAACTGGTGCACCGGGCGCGCACCAGCTGATATGTGTAGAGGATGGCTCATTCACTGAGCCTCCTTGCATTTAGCGACGGCGTCTCAAGACAAGACGACCTCGTCCACCAGAGCTTTTGAGGGAAACATATTGTCGGTTGCCACGCAGCAAGATGGTGATCGAGCCGCTAATGTTATATTGTGCATTTCTGAAACGACCACGATAGCGGTTTTTGTCGACTTTTCTGATTATGCCATTCTGGTGGATCAGACCGAGCGAGGCCACCGCGCATCTCGCACTGATATAATAGCGCCTGCCACTCTTTGGACGAATGGTCGCTCGGCATTTTGTGCGTTCACGGGTGCCTGAAGACGTAGAAAGGCTCCCGCCACCGCTCCAGTGCCCGATAATGCTTGCCGATCTGGCATTTGCCGGGGCGCTGGCCATAACCAATAGCAAACCAGATAATACGGCCAATACTGCTCTCATAATATGTTTCCTTTCTGCAAAAATCTATTTTTGTAGACTACTCAAACGACTCAAAACCCGAAATTATTGCTGCTATTATAACCGCTTGACTGCGTTTCGTGCTGCTTATGATGCCCGCATCACAGCGCAGAACGCGCCTTCTTAGACCCAAAAATCTTCCCCGATCATTTTGCAGGTTTGCCAGTCGTTTGAGTCTAACTGTTTTTCTTCTCTTTCATTCTCGTAATAACATCCAGCTATAGTTGCAAACAGGCTGAAACTGGAGGATAGTTGCTTTTGAAGCATTATCAAGGTTGCAAAGAACGTTTCCTGCATTTTTTGTGCCAAAGCTCGCGAAGGAACCAGATCCTATGTCATACTCTCATGATGGAGCCTCCAGAACAAGCAACAAAGAGTTGATCGCATGGGTTGATGAAGTGGCCGCCCTGTGCACGCCCGACAAAATCGTCTGGTGCGATGGTTCAAAAGAAGAGTATGACCGTCTTTGTGGCGAACTGGTGGAAGCTGGTGTTTACATCAAGCTTAATGAAGAAAAACGCCCCAACAGCTATCTGGCCCGTTCGCATCCCTCGGACGTGGCCCGGGTCGAAGACCGCACCTTTATATGTTCCAAAAATGAAGAGGATGCGGGGCCGACCAATAACTGGATGGCCCCGAACGAGATGAAAGCGCAAATGCGCCAGAGCTATAATCGTTGCATGCGGGGACGCACCATGTATGTCATTCCGTTTTCCATGGGGCCAATTGGGTCGCCTATCGCCAAGGTGGGAATCGAAATTTCTGATAGCGCCTATGTGGTGACCAATCAGCATATCATGACGCGCGTCAGTCAGCAGGTGCTTGACAGACTTGGCGCGGACGGTGAATTTATCAAATGCCTGCATTCGGTGGGCGCGCCGCTGGAGCCGGGGCAGGCCGATGTCAGCTGGCCGTGCGAAGGCGACATTGAAAACAAATATATCACCCATTTCCCTGAAACACGCGAGATCTGGTCCTATGGATCAGGCTATGGCGGAAGTGCTCTTTTGGGCAAAAAATGTCTGGCCCTGCGCATCGCCTCCACCATGGCACGCGAAGAAGGCTGGCTGGCCGAGCATATGCTTATTCTGGGTCTCAAAAGTCCGGCGGGAGAAGAGACCTATATTGCCGCCGCGTTCCCAAGTGCTTGCGGCAAGACCAATCTTGCCATGGTGCTGCCGCCTGAAGGCATGAAGGACTGGAAAGTCTATACGGTGGGTGATGATATCGCCTGGATCAAGCCCCATGCCGATGGCACGCTGCGTGCCATTAATCCTGAAGCCGGTTTTTTTGGCGTGGCTCCCGGCACCAGCTATGACAACAACCCCATGGCCATGGAAAGCGTGAAGGAAAACTGTATTTTCACCAATGTGGCGCTCACCGATGAGGGCGATGTGTGGTGGGAAGATATAGACGGCCCCGTGCCGGATCATTTGATTGACTGGAAGGGCAATGACTGGATGCCGGACAGCGAGACACCAGCTGCTCATCCAAATTCACGGTTCACGGCTCCAGCCGGTCAATGCGCTTCGATTGACCCTCGTTGGGAAGATCCTGAAGGCGTGCCCATTGATGCCTTTTTGTTTGGTGGGCGTCTGTCGAAAACCTTCCCGCTGGTTTATGAAAGTTTTGACTGGAGCCACGGCGTTTTTCAGGCCTGCACCATGGGATCAGAGGCAACAGCCGCCGCCATCGGTGTCAGTGGTATTCGCCGCGACCCTTTCGCCATGCTGCCCTTCATTGGTTATAACATGGCTGACTATTGGCAACATTGGTTGACGCTTGGCCAGGAGCGCGAAAAACAGGGTCTTAAAAACCCGAAAATCTTTCGCGTCAACTGGTTCCGTCGGGATGACAATGGCAGGTTTATGTGGCCGGGCTTTGGCCAGAACATGCGTGTGCTGGCATGGGTTGTCAAACGTGTTCATGATCAGATGGAGGCGGTGGAAAGCCCGTTTGGGCTGGTGCCACGCTTCGAGGATTTCAACTGGAACGGGCTGGAATTTCCTCCCGAACAGTTCACTCACCTTACGGAAATTTCACGAGCAGCTGGCCTGGCCGAGGTCAATGATCTAAAAGTCTATTTCGAGCAGTTTGGCAAACATTTGCCAACTGACATTGAAGCGCAGAGAGTCGCTTTGGCGGAGCGTTTGGAAAAGGCCCCGGTCCTGTGGCGAGTGTCGAATGCGGCCTGACTGGGAGCGGCCTGGACCAGAAGCAGGAATGACCATTGTGGCTCGCTCGACCAATGGCAGAGTGGTTGTTATGAGGGAGTATCGATATTGTATTTTAAAAGTTTTGTCATATGCGGACTGTTTTTGGGTTCGATCCTGACATTGCCAGTTCAGGCACAAACCCAGCCCATCAATTGGTATGGGCAGGAATACCAGTTTTGTGCCGGTGCTGGTGGTGGATCGACACTTGAAATTGTGAGCTGCGTTGATGGCCTGGTGAGAAAGTGGGATCGCCGTTTGAATGTGGAATACAGACAGGCAATGAACGTTTTGATCAAAAGGCAAAGGAAAAGATTACGTGCCGCTCAGCGATTGTGGATCAAATATCGCAATGCCAACTGCAACTATTATGCAAGTGGTGAGGGGACGATTGCACGCATTGAAGGTGTAGAATGCATGCGTGTTCTGACAGCGCGACGTGCGCTGGAACTTAGCCAGGTGCTCAAACCATAAAAAAAACAGGCAGGCCCCTTACAAATAGGAGCCTGCCTGTTCCTCTATAGGCAAGTTTTTATGTCGTGTCAGGACGCTTTTCGTATATTTGAGGCTTTTTGTTCATGCTGGGCAAACAGCTCGGAGAGCCGATCAAGGACATCGAGAACCTGTGTCCCGGCCTTGTTCATTTCTTCAACGGCTGCATAGGCGTCTTGAGTTTGCCCGGTATTGGTGGCATCAAGGGCACGTTTGGCAGCCGAGTGAACCACTTCATGCGGGCTGGCAATCTCTTTGAAGGCGGGAGCATGAATGATATGGGGCAGGTTGAGAGCATCATACCATTTGCCCAAGCGACAATTATGATGATCGGGGATGTCTTTGGATGTCATCTCAATGCGACCCATGACAGCGTCGGTGACTTTTTTCTTGAACAGAATATGGTCGACCTTGGCAATTTCGCACAGACTGCGGTCTGATTTGGCATCATAGAGTTGCTGCACATTGTTGGTGAGCATGTCATTGGTGGAGGTCATGCGTTGCAGCACAAGTTCAACCTGCCTTTGGCTTTCTTGAGCAAAGTCGGCAACTTCATGAATAGAGCGGGCGATTTCCGAGCTGCTATCTTTTTGCTGATGCAAAATGCCAGTGATATCGCTCATCTTGCCAGAGACACTGGACACCTGCTGAGCCGCCATTTCCATGGTCTGGGCGGTTTGATCAATGCTTTCGCGGCCCGCATTGACAGCGTCACGAGACTTGTTCATGGTTTGCGAGACATTGCTCATTCCCTCTTTAAGCGCTTGAATACGTTGAGCAATATCATCTGTTGCCTTGGAAGACTGGTTGGCCAGATTCTTGACCTCCGAAGCCACAACCGCAAAGCCCTTGCCAGCTTCTCCGGCTCTGGCTGCTTCAATGGTTGCATTAAGGGCCAGCAGATTGGTCTGTTCGGCAATGTCTTCGATCACATTGAGAATTTGCTCAATCTGGTTGGAAGCACCAGACAATTCATCAAGGCTGGTGACGCTATCTTCCATGGTATCCCAGATGATCTGAATGGCACCCATGGCATTTTGTGCTGTTTCAAGCCCGTTGGAAACCGTGCGATCCGTTTCCATGGCATCATTTGAAGCGCCTTCGCTATTCATGGATATTTCATCAACCGAGGCGACCAGCTGTTCGGCAGCTGAAGCAATGGTCTGGCTGGAACTGCTGACTTCGTTGGAGTGATTGTCAAGCAAACCCAGATTGAAGGCAATGGAATTCATTTCTTCCATTGATTTGGCCAGGTTTTTGATCGAATTGGCAGCCTTGTCTTCTTCCTGACGGCCAAGCCTGTCAATATTATCGCTAAACTGATTATGCTGTTGTAGTGATCTGTCACGCAGATCGCTTAGAGCTGTTGCCATTTCTTCAAGGCTTTTGTCTTGGCGCAGCTCATCAAGGGCGACATCGTTTTGTCCGTTTGCCATGGCCTGAACAACACTGGTAGCTGCCCTTAGCGTTTTGCTGTTAGAGTTGAAGAAGCTGGGCAGAGACAACAGGGCGGCAGCCCCAAGGGTCGCCAATGCCAGACTTGTGGATCCGGTCAAAATACCTGCTGCCGCAACAGCCAGCAGGACGAATTGCACTGTAGAAAACATTTTGAACTGTAGCGAACTCATAGAATTTTCCTCAATCTGTGTTTCCCAGGTTTATTCCAGAATTTTTATTAGTGAATTTTTCTTTTATACTCAAACAACTGGAAAACCCGCAAAAGGATTGGGGGAATATTTTTTTGCCTGACAAGGCGCGTTCTGTGCGGTGATGCGGACATCATAAGCAGGACGGAACGCAGTCAGGCGGAAAAAGAGCCGCGATCATTTCGGGTTTTCCAGTCGTTTGAGTATAATATGTACGGTAAAAGAGTTAATTATTTACCCAACAGTGTGCCAATCTCTGGCATACTGAAATCATCCGCAGCAAAGCTCACATGCTGGATATAGTTTTTGGGTGAAGAACGAGGCGGCAAGCAGATTTATTGACTGATGTACCGCAGTTGTCGAAAAATCCCCCCTAACAACTCCTCCGGGGGCTCGCTACGCGCGAGGGCGGTAAAGGGACTAGTTCCTTATGCAATCCCAATCTATTGGGTTCGATCTATTGGGTTCCATCTATTGGGTTCCAAGGACTAGCCTTTGGTGCTGTCCGCAAGGACCCGCGTGAGGCATTGTTGCGTAAGCAAAAAATGGGCTGCGTAATACCAAGTCGCATAAGTTATTGAATGACAATCTCGACATGCACAGGGGCACCGGGTTCAATCGTCACCTTGCGGGCAAAGGCGCGACCGGAATATCTGGCGTTGATGGCATAGTCGCCAGCGGCCAGTATTAAAGTGGGTAGAGCACCTGCTGTTTCTTTGATGAGCTCGCCATCAGGGGTTTCGATGCGCCAGATGGCACCGGCCAGCGCTTCACCTCCTGGCTTGTTGACAAGCTTGAAGGTGACCTTGCTGGCCGTATGATTGATGGTTGCTTGGGTGAGTTTGCCAGCTTCGATGGTGATATCGCTTTCAATAAGGCCGTTGGTGCTGCCATACAGGCTGGAGACGTGATAAATTCCGGCATTGAGGCGGATGGTTTTGCCAGGGCGGGCGTGGTCCACCACTAGTCGGCGTCTGCCGAACTGGTCACGCTCATCGGAATAAATCCGGTAAATGACTTTTTGCGTGGGCAGGGGGCTGCCATTCATATGACGGGCACCCAGCCGCAGGCCACCCGCATTCAGGACGAATTTATGAATCACAGGCTTTGAGGATAAAAGTGCCAGCTTTTCGGTGAGATGGGAGCGCCCCCAGGACAGATTGACCAGATAAACACCAAGCGGCAGTGTACCGCTAAAGTGCGGCGCTTCGAGAGATTTGACGAGCTTGTAGCGTCCATCCGTGCTTTTTTCAGCATTATAGATGCGCCACACCAGGCCGTTTTCAATTTCCTTGCCCTCTTCGGTAATCAACGCAGCCAGCTGAACGAAGCTTGTGTTCTGGGTTGTGTTGTTTTGGGGCGAGCCGAGTTGTTTTTGAGGCAGGTTCTGGGCAAGCCTAATCGGTTTTGTCCGTTTCCTTTCTTTCCTTGCCTGTTTGGGAGAGGGCTGAGCCATAAGGGGGGGCGGTACTTTATTCGAGAAGCTTTGCCATTTAAGAGGGGCAGCTTGCCTGGCTGTTTTCGGAGGCAATCTCGGTTTTTCAGTCAATGCAGCTGTTGTCTGTAGGGTGGCGCGTTTTTTTAGGGGCAGCTTTTTTTTCAGCCTTCGCTTTTCACGGGTGAGAGGTTTTGCCATTTTTGGAGCTGCCGGTTTTGTGGCAGATATTTTGAGCGCGCCTGTGTTTATGGGAGCCTGCACAGTCGGCGGCTTTTGGTATCGGGCAATTTTATAGGGGGGGCGTTTTGTCGGCGGTGGCGGTGGTCCCATCAGCATGGCTATGGTTCGAGAAATCAGGTTGGCGCGGGCGGGCGGGTTCTTGACCATCACGGCCTGCATCACCTTTTTCAGGGCGATGACCATTTCCCGTTGGTTGCGAATAGCGAAAAACAGCCCGTTGGTGGCTTGCGTAATACAGTCCAGCCTTTTGATGGTTCCAGATCGCCCAAGGCCAATGAGATGAATACGGGTTTCAGGAGAGCGTTGAGCCAGGGCTTTGGCCACTGCGCAGACATTGACCCGGCAATTATCGCTGCCATCGGCAATCAATAATATATCGGACCGGTTGGCCAGAGCGTTTGTCATATTGGCGGCTTTGACAAGGGTGGTGCCGATAGGGCTTTTGCCAAGGGGCTTTTGTGATTGAACGGCCAGAGGCAAGGATTTCGAAAAATAACGGGTTGGCCCCATGGGGTGGGTAATATCCGTGCAAGAGTTCTTTTGTTTGCTGCCAAAAACCAGAAGTCCTGCTTGCAGCTTGCCCTCATAAAGCGGCAACGCCTTGTTCATTGCGCGGCGTACCAGCTTGTATTTCAGCTCGCTGTCCAACTCGTCTTCCATGGATGAGGAGCTATCGAGAACGATAATAAGCTGGGGCGCGGTCTGGGGGGCAAGGGAAGAGGCTTGCGCCGGCGTAAGGACAGCCGCCAATAACAGCACCGCCAGATAAAGCGCCATAACGGCCCATTGAGGGCCGGGAGTTCGCGGTGCAACCATGTTCATATCGTAATTCTCACCTGTCGTGCAGCTTAAATGAAAGAATAAGGCAAAAATAAGAACTGATGTTAGTGTCTGACCGGAAATTATTCACTGATTCTATTGGCTTTTTCAGGCCCATTATCGGCGAATTGCAGCTTGAAAAGGGGCGCAAGCCCCAATCAGCGCTAAAATCCTTGATTCTGGACCAGAAAAAACCCAGTATAATCAACAAATAATTTCCGGTCAGACACTTAGACTCAAAGCACTCCAAAATTCGTCAAGGCTTGCGAGAAACCGTAGTCCGGTCAACCATGTTCACCCGTCAGCAGCCAGATTGCCATAGCCGCTGGCGATACAAGTTTATGGCGAAAGAATGAAAGCAGAATAGAGTCTGGCAGGGGTGTTTGGCAATAGAAAAACCCGTCAGGGCAAATTCTTGCCCCCAAATCGGGCTCATTGCACGCTCAATTTCAAGGTTTTATCATCGCCGCTCTGTAAAACAAAATCGTGGCGATAAGTCTGGCCAAGATATTGGGCAATGGCCTGATAGGCCCCTTTGGCCAATGTCAGGTGAGGGGCAGATGAACTGACGCTGGCCACCTGCTTGCCGCTTTTGTCGATAATGCTCCAGAACACGTTGGGCAAAGGCGGATCGTCCGCCATCAAACCGAGCGATAGTTTGATACGTCCGGCACGCATCTTTATTTCAACCTTTTGGCTGGCACCTGCCGTAATATGAACAGGCCTGCTGCTCCCGGCATTGGAATTGCCATAATGCGCCTGGATGAGATAGTCCCCCTGTGGCAAGGTGAAATGATTACGAAAACTGCGGATTGGCAGGGTCTGGTTGACTTCGTGAAGTTTGCCTTCTGCTGACAGCTTGATGGTTTTGGGGCGCGTTGGTGCTATGGCCAGGAGGGTATAGGCGATTTGCGGATGTTTTTGAGAAGCACCGTCATGGCCGGGCGCAAAGAGATTTAAAATCCCCGCATCAAGGCTCAGGGAAAGATCTTTTTTGTCTCCTGGACGGATGACAAACGCGGTATAATTTGTAGCGGCTCCCCTGCGTGCCAGAACAAAATAATTCCCGGATGGCAGCACCAGTTGGGGGGTTGGGTCGAGGGTGCGGACAAATTCGATATCTTTGTTGTCCTCCCCTTTCTGGGTCTTGTCGCCTTCTTTGCGCTTTGAACCGGTCTTTGAACCTTGGCGAAAAAGTGCATATTGGACATCCAAAAGAGGAGGAGAGCCCTTGGCAAGCGTGCTTTTCAGGCTGAGTTGTCCGGCATTGAGCAGCAGGTTCTGGTTTTTGCGTTGCCCCGCCTTGAGGGAGAAGTTTTCGCTGGCCCTGGATTGGCTGGTCCTCGCCTTGAGCGTATATTGGCCGGGGGGCAGATAGAATATGGCATTTTTGCCCTGTTTGTGGGCGATATTGTTGGCAGGGCCAGCGGGGCCTTTGGAAACATCATACAGGGAAAAAATAATGTCGTTTGAAGGAGCAGCCCTTTGGCTCAGGCGGGCGCTGGCGGACACCACGCCAACATTAAAGGACAGACGTTTTTTAAGAGGGCTGTTGGCTGTCAGCTTGACATCGCTTTGCGCCAATAACGATTTATAGCGCGCTTTAAGGTGATAATTGCCCTGGGGGAGGGCGAGGAAGGGATCGGCTTTTTGTTCCCGCCTGAGTGGCGTGGCCCCGGTTTTTGAGCTTTCGCCAGCCCGATAGATGCGCCAGCTCAAACCAGTGGTGAGTGCCGCTCCCTTGTCGTCAAGGCCAGCGCTGAGATAGAGGCCAGCCGGGAGAGATTTTTTGGGGGTAACCGCACTGGGGCGAGAGCTGGAGGTCGCCCCTCCAAGCTTTGCAAATATATCGCTGATGACGGTTTTCAGTTCTTTGGCAGAGGCAGCAGTGCGAAAGCGTCCTTTGGTATTGTCAGCAAGACAGCGTAATTGTGGTCTCTCTTTATCTTTAACAGCAAAACCAATGACATCAATTTTCAGGCGAGGGTAGGTTGCGGCAAGGGTTGAGGCTGTTTCACAGGGGTCAATACGACAGTTTTCAATGCCATCTGCAACCAGAACAATATGCAGGGGGGATGATTTGTCCAAAGGGTCGGCGGCCAGTGCTTTGGCCGCCATCTGCAAAGCTGAGGAAATCGGGGTTTTGCCGCGGGGTAGCAAGCGCTTGATTTTGTTGCGATAAGATTGAAGGTCGATGGGCGCAATGGGCTTGATCATTTCAATATCACGACAATCGCGACGGCGACGATGGCCATAAGACATGACACCAAGGTCGACCTTGCCGTTCAGCAGTTTTATTTTTTCGGCTAGCTGGCTACGCACAATGACAATTTTTTCGCGCCCGTCCACACGCCCCCACATGCTACCCGAGCCATCAATAATGAGAACGGCGCGAGGTGTGTCAGCGGCATATGCGCCCATTGGCATGAAGCACAACATCATAAGAGCCAGCGCGGTGAAAAGTCCTGCCCTGGGATTAATGAGGGACTTTTTCGGGCAAAACATGCTTTTTTCCATCATATATGTTCCCCATCTGACCATTCTAACCGTTTAACAAGGAAGACTCACACTTTATGTTCCTTGGACTATACCCTGATCTATCCTATATGTGTTGCAAGGGAATAGGCAATACAGGGTCGAAATTTATGCCACTTTCGTTTTTATTGAAGCGTCGCTCTGTCGTCGTGGCCAGACTGCAAGAGCCAGGTCCAGACAGGCATGAGATTATTGAACTGATAAAGGGGGCCATAAGGGTGCCGGACCACAAGGCTTTGGCACCTTGGCGCTTTCTGGTCTTTCATGGATCTGCACGGGCTGATTTTGGTAAGAAGGTCGCCGCGATTTATGAGCGCAATGTGGGCGATAAGCGAACCGACCGCGCTTATGAAAATGAGCTCAAGCGCTTTTTACGTGCGCCGGTGGTCATTGCGGTGATTTCCAGCCCGGTGGAAAGCATCAAGGTGCCGCAAAGCGAGCAACTATTGTCAGCCGGGGCGGCCTGCATGAATATTTTGCATGGCGCCAGAGCGCTGGGATATGCGGCGCAATGGGTGACGGAATGGATTGCCTATGATGCGCAGGTCAATGAAGTGTTGCATCTGGAGCCACATCAGTCGGTTGCCGGATTTGTCTATATTGGCAGCTCAAACGAAACGCCGGGCGAGCGTCCGCGCGTCAAGCCAGATGACGTTATGAGTTATTGGAGTCTTTGAACATGCATTATGATGCCAGAAAAAATGATCACGGGCTCGAATTTGACCCCATGAAGGCGATTGTCGCACCGCGCCCGATTGGCTGGATCTCGACGCTCAATGAGCAGGGCGGCGTCAATCTGGCCCCTTACAGCTTTTTCAACCTGGTCTCCTATCGCCCACATTATGTGATGTTTTCCTCGCATGGCCGCAAGGACAGTTTGCGCAATGCGGAACGCGAAGGCGAATTTGTCTGCTCGGTCGCCACACTGCATCTGTTTGACGAGGTCAACAAGACCGGCGCTTCGGTGGCCTCCCATATTGACGAGATGCAACTGGCCAGTCTGGAGCCAACACCGTCGCGTCTTGTCAAGCCGCCAAGGGTGGCAAAATCTCCGGCATCGCTGGAGTGCCGCACCCACCAAACGGTAGAGTTGCCAGCTGCAAACGAGCAGTCTGAACCCTATTATATGGTGATTGGTGAAGTCGTTGGTGTTTATATTGATGACAAGGTACTGAAGGGCGGTCGTTATAGTTCAGATATGGTCAAGGCTCTGGGGCGGCTTGGTTATTTTGATTATACGGTGGCTGGAGCGTTTAGCAATCCAGATAGCGTCAATTAAACTCGCGTTTATCGAGGCTTTTCATGCATTCATCAACGGCTTGTTAAGTATTTATTCACTAAGGTGAAGATGTGGGGGTTATTCCCCAAGTCTGGCGTTTTTTTAACGCTGCCTATGAATTTTCTTGAACCTGCCGGAGCTGGAATGCCAATCCAAAGAATTACCTCAATTCCTGCCAAGGTCCAGAGCGCCATCACCCAGGCGAGTGAGCGCACGGGAGCCAGCTTTGACTATCTGCTCAATACCGCCAAACGTGAAAGCTCTCTTCGTACACAGGCAAAATCATCCTCATCATCTGCTGCTGGACTGTTCCAGTTTGTTGAAGGCACCTGGTTGAAGGTTGTCAAGGAAGATGGCGATCGGCTGGGGCTGGCCGATCTCGCCAAAAACATAGAACGGACCAGTTCGGGAAAATATTATGTGCCGGACAGCGCCAGGCGTCGCGAAATTCTGGAGCTGCGACATGACCCGGAGACCTCGGCTCTGGTGGCCGCTGCCTATACCGAGCAGAATGCAAACTATGTGCAGGGCAAAATTGGCCGCAAACCTTCTGAAGGGGAGCTTTATCTGGCGCATTTTCTGGGGCCGGGGGGAGCCTCACGTATGATCCAGCTATCGGAAAGCCGGCCAGACAGCCCGGCCAGCCGCTATTTTCCGTCAGCTGCCAAGGCCAACAAGAACATTTTCTATGATAATGGCGAGCCTCGCTCCATGTCACAGGTTCAGGAAATTCTTGTTTCGAGCCATGTCGATGGCGATCATAGCGATGTCAGGAAGAGCAGTACGGGAAATTTTGCCTTTGGCATTATGGGCGGACTGATATCAGATACGACGGTGCCAACCTATAGCAAGGGAAGCGAGGGCAGTATTGGCGTTTGGGGAACTGGGGCGGATAAATCGACACCAGCGAATACTGAGCAAGGGGCTCCTCAAAAGCTGGCAAGTGCAGGGACACAAGCAGGG
>Ga0114931_10003760_pt1 | contig 19126 bp, 17 predicted proteins | sample 2SBtaG_FD_89579 | JGI IMG/M metagenome (GOLD analysis project Ga0114931, IMG submission 89579) | Deep subsurface microbial communities from Kolumbo volcano to uncover new lineages of life (NeLLi) - 2SBTROV14_V59a metaG | ecosystem: Environmental > Aquatic > Marine > Volcanic | place: Kolumbo...
AGGCGACACCCGGCGCAGCTGCGCGGTCTTTGCCAGCACATACCCCCCCTGTAAAATGGCCATGGTTGTCAGTAGCGCAATAATCAGCTTTGCCTTTGGCAGGCGAACCAGTTTTTCAGCCATGGGGAGCAGGATAAACGCAAGTCCCGGGAGAAAAAAGCGTGCATCTGGCGCGGCCCGTAGAAAATAAGCGGTCATCAGTATATAGGACAGTCCGGTTATCCATAACCACTGGGAAGGTGGCGGTGGTTTTTCAGATGCGGCCTTCCCCTCCTTGAAAATGAAAGCTCCAAGCCAGAGAAGCAAAGTCAGCCAGAGCACTACACCGCCATAGATAAGATAATTCTCAGGAAGTTTTAAATTGCCGGGACGATTGGCCTGTGTTTCCAGTATCGCTGTTGCACGTTTAATCTTTGCAGACGGTTTGGATGCTTCCTCGCCGCTTTTGGCTTTTTCCCCAGCATGCCTGAAGGTGTCGATCAGCTGATAAAGTTTTTGCTGGGGGTAGAAACCAGCGTGCGCATAGGTTTTGATCGCCTCCCCCATTCCCCAAGTAAAAACGGCAACAGCCAATATTGAACACAAAACTGTGAAGGTCACCCGCATGGCCGAAACAGCGTGTCTCTGCCTGAAAATCATCAGTCCGAAAAACGCCGGAAGAAACAGCAGTGCCGTAATTTTAAATCCAATGGCTATGCACACGAAAAGAGTGGCGGGTATATTTCTGTGCTTATTTAGCAGGTAAAAAGCCGTCAGTATCTGGGCGCTTGCCGGAATATCCTGGTAAAAGGTCACAGCAAAAATCAGGCTGAGAGGCAGCGAAGCCAGTACCAGCAGGTATGGAATAATGGCCCGCGACTGGATTCCTCCTCTGGATTTGGCCAGCAGGTAAGCGACAAATAGAAACTGTGCCCAGAAGATAGCCTGGTACAACTGTATGGCCGCGAAAGAACCTTTGGAAAGTCGAAAGACAATTGCTCCCAAGTAGTGCCACAAAAAGGTATGTGGGTAGTCGCGAACTTCAACCGTCCCCCATCCTGTTGGAATTTCGGCTAAAAAATTTGGTTTGCTAAGGTTCTCAGCCTGTTTTTTTAACATATAGTAATGAGTGACTTCGTGACCAATCATCGGCTGGGAGTTCAGAAGCCCAACACCCAGTACGGCAAGTACGGCCACCAAAATGATCAAGGGTGCTACTATCTGGGATCCCCGGATACGGCGCAAGTTGATCACACGATGGTCATTAGGCACTATAGCACCATACGCTTCTCCGCCAATCATATCCAACTTTACAACCGGGCGATACTCCGGAAGTTGAGGCGCCAGTCGTTTTTCCAGCTCTTCGATACGTTCTTCGAGTATGGCGCAGCGCTGGGCGATGCGGGTCTGATTTTTCTGATAACCGGATAAAGCCAGAGAAAAATGAAAAGCAATCAGGAGCAGGAAGATAAAGATAATGCCAACTACCGAAGTCAGATAGGACGTTCCAACGGTGAGAGTGAAAAAATCCAGTATGTTGGGGAAAAAAGCAACGCTCAGAATGATCAGGCCGGTTGCGACCCACAGCAAGGCATAGCGTTCCTGCAAGTGGGACCTGCGAATGGCCTCAATGGTAATGACAACCACGACGAAACTGAGAAAAATCATCAGGACCCGGATACGTGCCAGATAGCTCGTCTTTGCAAAAACATAAGGCAAGCTTGGATCCATGGCAAACAGGATGAGCACCGTACCGACAATAAAAAAAAGTGCGCCGCCAATGACTTTTATCCTACGTTCCCATGTGGCTGCCACCGCCAGTACACACATCAATGTACCGATGAAAGCGAAAATTATCCGGGGAACAGTGGTGCCGATCCAATGCTGGGTGAAGTTTATCAGCAGTGTGATGATATGGTTCAGATCCACTCTGTGCCTTCTATATTGGATTTCGCGTAGCGCGAAGATATGGGTCGAATGCGATCGACGATCAGTGCCAAACCCACTTTAAGCACGTAATAAAAAGTCCCCCACCTGCGAATCGAAGACCTGCCGGTGATGCGGGGTCTGAAGGTGACGGATTTTTCCTTATAGCTGTATCCGTAGCGTCGCAACAGAGCAATGGCCTCGGGCTCCGGGTATTCGGTGGGATAGTCATTGCTGAAGTAATACAGAAGCTTGCGGTTGATTATCCAGAAGCCTGAAGTAGGGTCTGTAATGCGACTGCGACAGATCACCGACAGAAAAACCGCCAGCAGACGGATACCTATTGATCGCACGCCTGTGGCCACATAGGAGCGCTGACCGATAAAACGCGAGCCGATAACCAGGTCCGCCTCCCCCTTTTCCATCTCTCGGATGAGTTTTGGGATTTCAGATGGCGGGTGCTGGCCGTCGCCATCTATTCGTATCACATAGTCATATCCCCGTCCAAACGCATACTGATAACCTGCCTGGACGGCTCCGCCGACGCCCAGGTTGCACGGCAGATCGAGGACCAAGGCCTCCCTTGACCTGGCCACTGCAGCAGTTTCGTCATCCGATCCGTCATTGACGACAACACAGTCAATGCCGGGCACCTGATGGCGCAGTTCATCCAGCAGCGGGCCTATGGCCTCTTCTTCGTTGTAAGTGGGAATAATGACTGCAATGCGGTCTTTCAAGATGAAAAGCCCTCAGGGTTTCAGTAATCGAAACCAGTCGAGGCCGGTTTTTCGATCCCTAAATCGATAGGAAAAGCTTGCAACATCGCGAGTATAATATTCTGCAACCACGGCACGTGTCTTTGAATTGTAATATTTCCAGTATTTCCGGTGAAAGCTTTTATTTTTTCTGGGAAGTCTGGCCGCATTGACGGACAGATTTCTACACAGCTTCTTAAAATCACTGACATTGTCTTCAACCTTTCCGATAAAGTCAACCAGACAGTTTCCGTTTTCATCGTGAGTGTATTCATACCGCGGTCTGAAATGGGGAATATACCCATCGTTATAGATGCTGTCATTTTCCTTGATGTCGATCCAGTTCGCGATGTCCAAAACGAATTTCTCGAAGCTTCCTCCGTATTTTTTCAAATAGAGATCTCTCCGCCGTTGGTCGATGGGCGCCTGTCCACCTCGCATGATGTAAAAAAATGTCGATACGAGTCGATCCCAGGGGTTTCTGACGAAACTGAAGACAAAAAAAATTTTCCTGTCCAATTTCCCGCCGGGCAGGAACAGGTCACAGGCTTTGCAATGAGGACCGATGCGCCGAACCTCGTGAACATTTTTCAAGGCAGTCACGATGGAGGTACCCGCACATTTGAGAATGTGGATAAACAGTGCTGATTTACCGGCTTCAGGGGTGTCTTTCATTGACTGGGGGAGCATTCTTGCCTTTAGCCTTGGTTGCCGACAGGTTATCTCTTCTTCCCGATGCGCCTTTACCAAGTTTGGATTTAATGGTTATCCTTCTTGAAATATCAGCCCCGGCCAGTGTCACTGCCAGTCCCCGATAATAATAGAAATACTGCATTATACGCCTGAAACTTTTAGGTCGGGTATATTTTCCCCCAATATTGAGGATCTCTTTCAGCTGCTGTCTGGTTTTCAGGGCGCTTTTAGCCTCCGGGTAATATCGCATGCAGGACAGGGTATGCGGTATGATGCCCGCCTCGTAGCGGGATGCAAATCGGAGCCACAGGTCATAGTCCATGGCCAGATGCAGTTTTTCTTTCAACATCCCGAATTGATCCAGCAGACTGCGGCGGAAAAAACAGCTGGGCTGCCCGATATTGCAGTAGTTCAGAAGCCGCTTTCGGCTGAAGCGTCGATGGGATACAGTTTTGTATACGCAGCCGTTTCCATCAATAAGCTTCCATCCGCCGTAAGCCCACATGACATTCCGATTGGTTTGAAAGTACTGCATTACATGCTGCAGCGCTCCGCCCACCAGGAGGTCATCGGAATTCAGAAACCCCAACACGCTGCCGCTTGCATGCCGCCAACCTTTATTTATGGCATCGGCCTGCCCGCGATCCTTTTCCCGGATATAGTGAAACCGAATACCCTGTTGACGAATTTTTCCTTCATAACACCGAACAATGCCTTCGGTGCCATCTGTGGAGCCACCATCGACAATAATATACTCCAAATTTTCCCGGAGCCGCTGTCCAAGGACACTCTCAATGGTTTCGCTGATGGTTTCTGCCTGATTGTATGTCGGCGTGACGATGCTGATGGCGGTATTCAAAACTGATTCTCAACGGGAAGACAAATAGCCTTCGTTTAATGGGTAAAGTGTCGGGATAGCCGACCGGTTGCATCCAAATAGCATTTGGCCACCAACTCTGCCCGGTATGCCCGCCATGCCTTTGCATACAGGCTGCAGCCGGCAATTTTCCTTAATCGTTTGCTTTCCAGGAAATTTCTGATCAGCGTAATAAACTTCTCAGAATCGGGAGGTGCTGTCCTGCATAGAGTGCCGGTCAGCATTTCGGGCATGCCACCGTGTGGGCTGGCCACCACAGGCTTTCCCCAGCTCATGGCTTCGAGCAGAACCGTAGGGAACGTATCCCACCTCGATGGCAAAATGACAACCCAAGCGCGTTGATAGAATTTCACCAGTTGATGTCCGGGAATGCTTCCATGGAAGCGAACGTTATTAATGAGCGTACCCATCTTTTTTTCCAGCCAGCCTTGAAGTGAGCCAACGCCGCGGGCATAACTGTCCGGGCCTACAATCTGCATCAAAAAATCAGGGAAATGTGCCGCCAAAGCCCGTACAATACCCGGCAGATATTGAATTCCCTTACCAAAGTCTTTTCTGCCAACAAAAAGGACCGTGGGTACCGGTGCCTCCCGGTCGAAGGAGATTCTGTTCAGCCCAATGGGGTTGGGAACAACACTGCGCTTTTCCGGCAATTTCAGCCCCTGTTTTTCCATCTCGTCGAAGATACGCTTAGAAGGCGCAAGCAACATATCGGCGTGTTCGATGCAGTAACGCTCTCTGCGTGTTGTAGCGTGTTGCCGGAGAAGCGCCGCCCTGATCATTACCCGCTGCCACCAGTAGAGGATCTGAGAGACATACAGCACTTTCAGTGCGTTACAGCTGTGCACTTTAATCACCACCGGAGGACGCGATTTTTTCTTAAGAAGGGCTTGGCAGTCTCCCAGGTAATCCTGGCCCTCTATTATGTCCACGGAAAACTTCTCGCACAGATTCAATACCTCTTCACAGACCCATGGACGACCGATATCGGCTCTGTCATAACGTCTGAAAATGGTAACATTGCCGCGCTTTTCTTCGGCGGCCCTTCCCCGAGCGCTGCCGGTGACAATGAACACCCGATGCCCGTTATGGCTCAGTGCCTCAGCCATGTGCGATATGTAAACGCCTACTCCCCCGCCGTTTGGCGGAAATGCCCAGCTGTGGAAGAGAATGTTCACGTCTGCCTGACATTCCCTTGTTGGAAAGCCACCTTTTTGAAAAAAGACAGATAAATCATCAGGCCCCGGTAAATGCGATGTTTCCGTCCAATAACCAGAGCCGAGGAAAAATACTTGCGGACGATCCAGCCGCCCATCCCGGAAGAATTGAAACACAGCCGAAACCAGGCATCGGCAGCAACATCGGTAAGTGCCGAGTGGCAAACAAACCGTTTTTCCCGGTTAACCTCACATAGGTGCATAAACCAGTTTTCACCTCGGCGGATATTATCCCGGCTGTCGAAAGCACAACTTTTCTCTCGACCAATGCTGCGATGAAACTCAAGTTCCTGGTCCGTAAGGGCCACGCCGGACCTCTTTAAGAGCCGGCCGACGATCCGTGTGGCTTTCTCATCCATGTTATTCCAGTCTGAACGGGTCATACTGTCTGCATGCAGGCGATACTTCAACAACACTCTGTCGATGTTGTCTCCTGGAAAATATCTCAATGCCCGTGACCATAGTTCGTAATCCTCGGTGGGATAGTAATTTTTGTTGTACCTGAGACCATGCCGATCAAAGAAATCTTTTCGCATCATCACGGCCGGATGTACAAACGGATTATCAAACAGCATATGCGCCTTGACGCGATCCCGGCCCAGAGGAGCACGGTGTACCTCCCATTTCTTCATTCCGAAAATTCGGGTATGGGATCCGCAAATGCCAAGCCCAGGATGGCTGTCCAAATAGGCCGATTGTATCTCCAGCCGATCGGGAAAAGAGACATCGTCGGCATCCATCCGTGCCACATACTCTCCCCGGGCTAGATCCATTCCTTTGTTAAGCGCTCCGGACAGCTTAAGGCGGTTTTTGTTTCTAACGATTCGAATACGGCTGTCATTAAAAGAATTCACAATATCGGCAGTTGAGTCAGTCGATCCGTCATCGATTATCAGCAGCTCAAAATTCCGAAAAGTCTGACCCAGGATACTGTCTATGGCTGCCCTGATGTAGCGCTGACCATTGTAAACCGGTAAAAGAACGCTTATTCTGGGTGCCATGTAACGATTCTTCGACCTATAACAATTCGGTTCTAAAGCGGATAGGTTCCCCTGTCAGTCCCCTAATGGTCCGCTCAAGGCAGGTTGTCAACAAAGGCAGCAAGATTAAGATGTTCATCAAGCCACCCGTTTTCCCTGGCTGCTTTTAAACGCGAGACGGCTTTGTCCCTCTCTTTTCTTCCCTCCACCTGGCTTAAAACCCTTTTAATCGTGAACAATTCAAATCCCACTGGAGGGATATCCTCTTTCTGGCATAGCAGCGTCAATTCATCCGTAAAAAGGCCCCTGCCCACAGGTAATTTTTGCAATACCCAGCACAGATAAAAGAATCTTGCAAAAATTTCGGGCAATATCTTCTTATTCTTAAAAGCCCGTTTCATTAAATCGAGAGGGGGCATGTAGAATTCTCTCCGGTCCGAAATGATATTAAATCCGCCTAAAAACAAATTTGTTCTTAGGAACCGGTAGTCCCAGAAGCGTACATGATGTCCATCTCCAAAGGGTCTGTTCCCACTGAGCAAAGAGTAGAGCCGGTATCCAAGGAAAGCTATATTGGGAGTATTGACAACAAAATAAGCACCAGGACAAAGTACCTTATGTATAAACCGCAGCAAGCTGTCCGTATCAAAAATATGTTCAATGGCTGCAAGATTCACTACAATGTCAAATTGATCTTTATACCGTTCAGCTATGGCTTCTATTAGCTGATCTTCTTCATCAAAGTTGATGGCGAATGTCTTGAATCCGAGTTTCTGCGCCCGCTTGAGATGCGGCGGCACATAATCTGCGCAAGTCACATCCATATCAAATTTATCACGCAGGATTTGAGCGAATTCACAGTTACCACTGCACAGGTCAAGGCATTTCATTCCGGAAAAATTGTAATCTTTTAGCAGTTTGGCGCAACTTCGGTACCATGCCTTTCGGCTGGAGCTTGTTATTTCCCTCCTTGCAGCAGCATCTGAATCATGGTCATATTTCATATTAATTGGCCTGCGATATTTTGCGTTGTCCAGACAGAAATAATGTGGATAATTGTTTTACGGATAGCTCGGCAAATCTTTAAAATCTTGAGAGCCTGAGCTTTATTCTTGTCATCAAGTTGTGGTAATGCTGTTTAAATTGCGGCCGCCGATAACATGTAATTTCCGGATCATTCCAATTGTATCCGGCACGCATTGCATCTTTATAGAGAATAGTAACAATATTCTTTAATTCCTGTTTTTCAAGCAGCTCTTTAAATCGCTGCCTCCTGCTCAGATCCAGTATTTTACCTTCCACCATGCTTTCTGGAAACATCGAATTAGAGATGCCGGGGAGACCATTTTCTGTGGGTTCAAGCAGTGTCTCATGAAATTCAATATCAAGGAAACCACAAGCAGCATTTAGAACCCGCTCAGGGTTAGCAACCAGGTCTTCATATTTTAAGATGCAATACTTTTCTCTGCCAAACATCTTCTTGTTTTTTTGGGCTGCACTGAAGAGTCTCCGAATCAATAAAGCATACTCATACGATGTAATATCCTGGTTTCTAATCTCGGACATTCGCTTTAATGAGGCAATGTTCTCCAAGGGGTCTCTCAATATATGAATAAACTTAGCATCCGGAAAACGCGAATTCAATTTTAAGGCGTTAAGTTCATTGTGTGGTGTTTTTTCTATCCAGTACCTCTTGGGATGCAGGCCGTAGCTTTTAGAATTTGCAGCATAAACAGCCATAATGGCACACACAAACGCATCCTTGGAGCTGTTAGATAAAAAATAGTAAAGATACCGTAAAAAAGTTTCAAGTTGAGATCGACCCGGCCCAATAAACCAGAAGGGCTTTTTCCCGGTTGGATTGATCAGGCGTTTTAGCCAGAATGTCGAAATTTCTTCGAATTGACGTCTATCCCACTTGTCCGTATTGTTAACATAATGGGAATCCCCCGGCATCACCAGCAAATCGGGATGATTATCGAGTAATTAGGACAACAGTGAAGTTCCTGATTTCATCGATCCGCAAATAAAAATTGGCTTTGTTGAAAATTTTTCGGCCTCTTGGATGACTTCCGGATTTTTATGAAAATCTGAATAATCAATTCCACTTCGCAGATAATCTGCAAATTCGTTTAGAGCTTCACACAGCTGGAAATACGAATTATCGCGTTTCGGATATACTGAGAACCTTTTTTCCAGCAGTTGAGATATTTTGTCAGTTCTGATTTGAAAATGGTCTGCCATTGCCAAATTATATTTTTTATTACAACAATTCTTTGTAGAAAGCGTCATCAGCCAGTATACGCTGGTAAACACTATCGCTCAGTTTTTGGTTCTCTTCAATAATGGTTTTTGCCTTGCGCCGCATCGGATTTAGTGTCTCTTTAATAAGCCACCCGATTTTGGTGTCCGGCAGTTTTTCCAAACGATCGATCCAACGGCCTGGTTTTTTCATGTTATTGAAAAAGGGGCTGTCAATTCTCAAAAGCGGGGCGCGAAATCCGGCACCGTGATGATAAATCAAGTTATTGTATATCCCAAAAAGAAGCGGATGTAGATTTTTCTTGTTGCTCCTTCTCATTGGAAGCCAGTTTATGTTTCTGTCTTCGAGCATTTTTAACAGGTTTCCCCCGACATCAGAAACCATTTTCCCCTTTGCATTTTCCCAATGATACCCTTTCGACCAATCGCCATTAATGTCCCGCCAAAAGCCAACTGTTGTGGCACAGAAACTGGGGTGCGGCTGCAAATCGCCGTTATTTTCAATCCGTTGTATGGCAATCAGGGGGTGATCTGAAATGTTTCTTTCAACGAATGAAACAATATCTCCAATGGGGAAGGCATCACCGTCTATAAAAAAAAGGATGTCCGAATCGCTTTTAGAGGCGAGCATGATGATTTCAGCAAGCAGGTTCAGTTTGTTGATGTGATACCCCTTACCGTTAAGACTCCAGAAAAAAAAATCGTCAGCATGGTTGCCGGGATGCGTGTCTAAAAATGAATAGAGCCGAAATGGGCAGGTGATAAATTTTCTTAAGAAATTTATTTGGATATTCACCCAACGATCATCAAAAGCATGTATGGTGGCAATATGCAGCATTTTTGATCCACGCCCCGTTTATCTCCTTGGATTGAAACCGGTACGAGCTATAACCTCTTCTTCCAACTCTTTTATATTTTCAGGTAAATTTACTTTTTTCTTGGTGGCAGAAGACTCGTTGATCTTGAACCTGCTGTTACGCTTGTGCCTCAGAATACTGAGCAATCCAGGTTTTTGAAGATTGAGATCTTTAAGCATTTTTAAAAACCCCCTGGTTGTTTTTAACTCATCCAGACTTGTTTTGATCACCGGACGGTTCAATTGACGGTATAGATCTTCATATTTTCGAGCCCGCCTTTCCATCTCCAGGCAGTACCAAAAACAAAGTTGGTAATCCTGAAGCGACTCCCACTTCTTCAATGGCAGAACATCCGGATCATCAGGACTCAGGTAAAACTTCAGCGCCTTGGGTGTCCTGCCTGGTATGGTGCCCATCTTTAAAAGGCTCATGGCTACCTGTCTGTGCGGTCGCGTGTGGATAATGAGATCCGGGACAATACCCAGTTGCAGGGTCGGCTCCAGAAATCCCTTGCAAAACAAATGACTTGTTTCCACATAAACCTTAGCGCTTGCTTTAGCTATGGTCGGCAGTTTTTTTTCTACCATGAATTGCAAAGCTATTTCGGGTTCGTGCTGAACACTTCTGAGCACCTCGCAGAATTCCGGACCGGGCTCGTGGAAAGAATCCACTCCCCTGACGTATCGAAAAAGCGTTGCAAGGTACGCGGTCCCCGATCGTCCCGTAGTCACTGTAAAAACAATGCGCTTCTTGTCAAGCGCTGCTTTCAGGGATGGATCTAATGCGCCATTCATGAATTCTGCAGCTTTCCCTTTCGCCTGAACCGTTTGAAAATTTCTGCATGCCTGCGAAGCCATGGCGCCACATCAAATTTTTCAACAGCGCGCGCCCTGGCGGCAGTGGAAAACTTTTCTCGATTTTCTAATACCCTGAGCGTTGCTTCGGCCATCAACTTGGGGTCAGGAGGATGCTCTCTTTCCCAGTCCAGCCTTCCAGGAACACCTATTCCGGAATTTCGCCCGACCAGTTCAGGTACCCCGCCGGTGGCAGAGTATACCACCGGTAAACCGCATGCCATGGCTTCAAGGACGAGCCGGGGACAAGGATCATTATATTTGACGTGCAGCAACAGATCAGATTTCTGGAACAGATCCACAGCCTCAATTTGGCTGTAGGCTCCTCTCAAATCAACGCTATTGGTGATCCCCAGCCTGGCGATATCGTCTTTCAATCTTTGGCGAGCCCTTTCCTCGTCGTCCTCCCACTTGAAGCGTCCGGCGATAACCAACCTTGCTTCGGGATATTTTTGCAGCACATACCGCAGCACATCAAAGGCCACTCTCGGCCTGTAGTAACTCAAGTGGCTACCGGCGATCAGCAGTCTCGGTCCCTTGTGTGCTTTGCGCTTGTTGTCAGGTGGAAGAAAAATGCGGGTATCCACCGGATTATACAGAATTTCACATGACCCCTTCGGCTTACCAAGAAATTTGTCAGCAGAAAACTTGCAAAAACGGCTCTGATATAAAACATGATCGGCAATTTGAAAAAGCTGGCGCATCGGACGGTTGTGACTTTTCCAGCCTTTTCCGAACCACCCTGGATAAGCAACGCCGTTCTGGTTCAAAACGACTGCAGCGCCGGCCCTTTGCGCCATGCGCGCCATTCTGACGGCAAAATACGGCAGCGCACTGCTTATCAGGTAAAGCACGTTGGCGCCGAATGGGTGGTTGGGAAAGAGGCTTTCGAGATCCTGAATTTTGATAATACCGCCGGCGGCTTTGTCACCAGGCACCGGGGTTTGGTCAAACCCGTAAAAAACGCTGATGCCGCTTTGGTCAATCCCTCTCTGCCATCGGCGGTAGGTAGGCAGAAAAGACCGCACCCATATCCAGCCGAGATTGACGTAATCTAACGGTTTCAAGGCCATGGCGTCTGTGCGGTGCCCCCATTTTCCAGACAGTCGTGCTTCATGCGGCGATTTGTCGGGCTAACTTGAGATAAGCGCCTGCAACCTCTGTAATGGTTTTGATGAAAATAACCGACTGGAAGGATTTATAGAAATTCACGATGCGATCCAGTTGAGAAAGCACATCTTCTCTACCCTGAAAAGGAAGCCCACCGAACCTCACCAGTTCGGGGTTCCCGCCGTCATTGCGGTAAAGGACCGGCAAACCGCATGCCAAAGCCTCGATAATGGCGTTGGAACAAGGCTCATGCTTGCTGGGTGCAATGAATATGTCGTGCTGGCGCAACAATCGGGCAAGGTTTTCTGAATTCTGCGGAGGAATGTGTTTTATATGCTGAAAATGTTCTTTAGTTCTACCGACAAAAGTAAATTCGAATCGTGACCAGTCGAGAACGCCGTCAAGCCATCGGTAGAAGGGCCCTCCCTTGCGCGGGTTGTCAGACCATGATGATGAAATCAGCCTTATTTTCCTGGACCTTGAAAAGGCGCTACGTCCCTTGGCATTAAATATCTCATCGTTGACACTGTTAAGAATTACAAGTGGCCTTACGGGATTGAAACCCAACTCGATCGTCTTTTTGAGACAATAAGCGGACTGGTAAACCGTGGCCGTTGCATATTTTGCATTGAAGCCATGCAACCGATCGTCTTCGCTCCTGTCTGTTCCCCTGTAAAGACTCACGGGCCCGTCAATACGATGAATCATCTTGACAGGGTACCGGGAGGCCATCTCCTGGAATCTTTTTTCATCAAACCACAGGGAGTTGCAGATATGAACGTCGATGGCAGGAGAATATTTATTTACAAAAACCCTTACGCCCATCCTTTCCAATGCATTTTTCAAGGCCAGCATGAACTGGTTTCCGCCCCCGTAGGGAGGTTTGAAATATGTGTGCCAGAGGCCGATTCCAAACGTCCTTCTTGAATGCCTTCTTTTCCGGTAGAAGAAATAAACTTTTTCCCACAGGCTTTGCTCCAGCGCTTCCGATTCCTTGCCTCGATGCGCGCTCAAACGATGGCCGCTGTTTTGAAATGAAACAGTGCGTGCTACCGGGATCTTTTCGATACCGGCGTATATGTTTCGAAAATACGCAATATTGCTTTTGATCGTATGATGTGCCCTGATCTTGTCAAGGTGCTTTTCAAGAGTTTGGCTCATCTTCCGGCTGGCGATGTGAGCTTCGACCAGACGGATGCCCTGATCAACCGCATCAAAAAGACACTCTGGATCCAGAACGTCTTTGGCCAACCCTACCGGGGTGCTGGCAACTGCAGTTTTTGTAGCCGCAGCTTCAAGTACAGCTCTGGGGCCACCCTCCCACCGGCTGGTTATCAGGTGGAGACTGGAAAGGTGATACAGGCTGCAGATAGTTTTTGAATCAAGAATATTGACGGTATTGTCGTCGCCATCCATTTCTCGGCCCACGAACGTAAAGGGAACCCCGGCTTCCCGAAGCTGACTTCTCAACCAGTGTCTGCGGGGGCCGGCAATCAAAATGTGAATCGGATGCCCTAGTTTCCAGAGAAATGTCACGATTTCCAAAAATAGCTCAGCGCCTTTCTGTTCCTTAGGCCGCAAAAGGTCTTTCCCCAAGGAGTCTCGCATAAAATTACTGATGATAAATTTGTCACGGGGGATTTTCCAGCGTTTACGTATCGCGCCAGTCGCAACACACCTCCCGCGATTGGGTTTGAACACTTCGGTGTCTATACAGTATGGCGCAAACCCGTGAGGCAGTTTTAACTCTTTGAGGAATTGCAAAGCCTCTTTTGACATGGCAACCCACTTGCCAACAATACCTGCTTTTGCCATACAGGGCTGTCCAAAAATACTATACATGTCATTGGAAACATGGCATATGATTCTTTTGCCATCGATCCGTGATGCTTCAAGGTTCAAAAGTGGATATTCCCATACACAATGGATAACCTCGGCATCGTTTAGAGACGTCAATTGAACGTCGCCTCCAAGGCCCAGAAGTGATTGCCTCGTTAATTCGAGATCCGTATCCAGCGCCCACCCTGTATTTTCTCCGCCGAACAGATGAACCCTTATTGGCAAACCGGTTTTTGACATCATCGTTCCTGGATTTTGAACAACTTTTCGAGCACTTACCAATCTATCTGCGAACCTATCTCCTGAAAAAAGACTGCACCCCATGGGTAGACAAATTTCCTCGCATGTATTTTTCTCTTTTCAGCTGTGAATCTTCTCGTTTTCCAATTAAGCGCCCGAGTAAATAACGTCCTTTCTCGTAGAGATTCTGGGAAGTCTTTTCCGCAATGTTTCTTCTGAGGTAAAGTTCTTTCCCTACCCGGACTTCTCTGGAACTTCGCGGAAGAAAACATAAATGAAGACATCTGAAATAAGATTTTTCCCACGAAAGAGTATGGAATAATTCGTATCTCAGGCTTTTACCAAACCCCTTTTTGAATTGTATACTTCCACCGTGCAGTCGTTCTTCACATAATCCGTTCCAGTATTTAATCGCACTGAAATTATACAGCTTCGTCATACTTCGGCATGGGGGGGCTAAATATCCATCAGCGGTCATTTTAGCCCTGTCCAGGTTTACGACGTTCAAAACATTTCCCAGAATCATCCATTGGTTTTGAAAGACACCGGACAATAATTTTTTTCGCATGGGGCGCAACCCTTCAGGGTCATAGAGTTCATCCCCATCAACCCCGAACACCCAGATGTTTTTGCCGGCATAGCCTTTGATCATCTCATGTGACATGGACGCACTGTTGATGCGGTGATACGCGACGTGCGGATACCGCTGTGCATACATACGGCCAATTTCCCCGGTGTTATCTCTTGAACGATGGTCGGCGATAATCACGCGGTCACAGAAACCGAGAATGTTGATCACTACCTGTTCGAAAAACAGGTCTTCGTTGCGCACCAGCAGGATACCGATGATTTGAATTCTATCCATTCTCCCTTCAGCGTCAAATCCAACTGTCCGGTCAAATTCGTTTCAGGTATCCAGAGGAGATCTTCAGAACCCGGGGCATATCGCCTCTGTCCACCAATTCGCTATCATATGGTCGTATTCATTTTTTTAAACATCTTCGAATTCCGGGAAAAGGGCAATTGCCCGCGGGCAACGAAACAGACCCTATGAAATTTTTCCAAGACAGCGTCTGAAAACGAAAAAGAGGTCCGTTAGCGGCGAGAGGCTGAGCAATACATTGTAGCGCCTAATTTTCATGGAAGTGACTCTTGAAAACCGGGCCTGCAGCAGAATGGCCTGCAAAGACGCCCAGCAGTTTTCCCGCACGGCCGTTTTAAGGTTCATTTCATAGATTTGAGTTTCATTCCACGGCAGAAAGGAAAAGTCGATCTTATTTTCATAGCACCAGATGATGAAATCAAGCTGAGCCATTAAACCCTTATAGATCATCCGATTCCTATCATTGCTGGCTGAATTTTTTTGTTGGCGCTTAAGGACCACGTCTTTGTCGCACGCTTTAAATGATGTCATTACACCGTACTTCAACCAGAAATGACGGTCTTCCGATGGAGCCAGGGTTGATTTGAATCCATTGGCCCTTTTGAATATTTCGGCCTTCACCATTGCAGCCCCTGGTGTTACAATTAGAGATTTTAAAAAGTTCCCCCTTGCGGGCTGTGGAGGAGGGCCTTCTATTATTTTGTTGTATCTTTTGATCAGTTCCCCGTTCCGGTATTGTCGGGTGATTCCGAAAATTACGCCGTGAGGACTTCCAGCGGCGCATTCAGCCAAATGTGACAGGGCATGGGGGTATAAAATGTCATCAGCATCCAGAAAAAGCAGCCAGTCTCCGGTGGCCATCTCCGCTCCTCGGTTGCGGGCACGCGCCACACCTTGGTTGCCTTGTTTGACATACCTTATTCTGCCTCGAAAAGCGCTGATGACTCCATCGGTGTTATCCTCGCTGCCATCGTTGACCACGATAATTTCAGAGGGCTTGTAGGATTGTTTCAAGCAACTCTCGATAGATTCAGGCAGGAGCAACCCAGAGTTATAGCTTGGAATAATTATACTTACCGAGGGGTATTTTTGGCTTATAGCTTCGATTACGCTCATATTTTCTTAAAGATGAGGTTCTTCTCGTTTATGAAAACTTCAACATTCTGATACATCATTATTTTTTGATATCTTGTATTGTTCAAAAGTCCACCCCAGACGATCCACATTTCGGAGTGCGTATTCAAAAAGATAATTTTGATAATACGGGTATCGATTTCGATCACGTTTAACCAGGCCGGCATAAGTCACAAAGATCAGACGGAGCAAAATTATAGACATTTTTTTGACAAAGGGAAAGAATCTTATATCGACTTTTGGAGTACCAGCATTAACACGGTAAGCATACCTCCTGGTAATAAAACGGTGTTTTATAATCCATGGCCAATACATTTTCTCTCTTCGAACCAGATGAAACAAAAAAAGACCCGGGTGGTAATAAACTTTTTCGTATGGGTAAAAAGCATATAATTTTTTCAATAAAGCAATTTCCTCTCCATATCCTAGTCTATCCCCTTTCATGCCCAACTCAGGCGAAAATCCTCCTAGTAATTCAAGCGTTGCCCTTTTAAAAAAAATATTACCTCCGAAAAGAAATTCATGTTCAGTCAATCTTCGCGCTTGGTCATCAATAGAATAGGATCCATACTTATCTTTATACCACCTGGGTTTCCCTGAGCGGTAAAAAGGATAAAAAGGACCGCCGAAAACAGAGGGATGGTGGTTTTTTATTATACCGATTGCCATTGATACCCAACCTGACGGCACTTTACAATCATCATCGATATATGCTATATACTCACCACGCGCCTCCAGCCATCCTCGGTTGCGGGCATGGCTAAGTCCCTGCCTTACCTCAGAAAATACATGCATGTTTGAGTATCTTGCAGAAAACCATTCCGCTACCGCCCTGGTGTCATCCAGCGAGTTGTTATCAATGATCAGTACTTCGTATTTTTCTTTCGAAATACTCTGACGGGCAACGGATTTCAGGCAATCGACCAGAAGGTCTGCCCTGTTATATGTGCAGATTACGACCGAGAACATTTCAACAATAAAGTGGTAATGGTCAAGGGGAAAAAGTACAATCAGTTCCTTTTAGCGTCATGAATAATACTGTTCACTATAATTTTGGAAAACAAAGAGATCTTTTCCACGATTGGAATATCTATGTATGGGGCAAATGGAGACCTAAAAATATCATAAACGGTCAGCAAAGATAACGTTTTCGTTCTTCGCATGAATTTTACCAGTCTTTTTGTAAGGACTTCAGTAAAAACATTATGTTGGTAGATTTCTTTTTCTCTATTTGCGTTGAGAAGTTTTATGAACCACTTACAAGTTTTCTTTAATTTTTCATTATCTACATCCATATCCGTTTGAGAAATTTGGTTATGAAATTTAATTTCCTCTAAGGAGACGTCGCGCAATAATTCTTCTATTTGCTTTCTACGTATTTGATTGGCTGTTTTTTTCTGGACAGTGCTATGCATTGCCCCAATCGATTTATTGTGGATTCTGTACCTTGTAAGTACTTCTCCAAGATTAGCTATTTTTGTAATTCTTGAAAGTCTTACCCATAATTCATAATCTTCCGCATGAGGACAGCTTTCACTATAAAATATGTTTTTATCTTCAATTATACTACTTCTAATCATTACAGAAGAATGTACCAAGCAACAATGAAAAAGTAAATTTGCTTTAATTCTTTCGTGGTCCAGAGGATACATCCATATCTTTTCAATTTTTTTCCCTAATGTTTTAGTTAATGTGCCACAAACACCAACTTCTTTATTTTTTTCGAGAAACGCCAGTTGTTTTTCAAAACGTTCAGAATTGCTGATTTCGTCAGCATCCATTCTAGCGATATAATCACCTTTGGAGAGTTCAAACCCAATATTTAGGCACTTTGCTATTCCAAGATTATTTCTATTTTCTATAAGTTTAATTCTCCCATCTTTATAACTTTTTATGATATCAACTGTATTGTCTGTTGATCCGTCATTTATAATGATGAATTCATACTTTTTGAAAGATTGCTTTAGTATACTCTCAACGGCATCCTTCAAAAAAGGTTCTCCATTAAAAACTGGCATAACAACTGATAATTTGGGATTATCTGAGAAAGTTTTTTTCTTTCCGTTATTGATATTATCTTTCATTGCTGTTTGAAATAAATACACATCAAATCAAAGGGATGTCAGTCAAACTGGTATCCAAAAATATCTATATCTTTCTGATAAATCTGATAAACCTTATCTTTTAATGCGTTATTATAATAACTTCTATAATCTTTCTTGCGATTTGACTTGTTTTTCCATAAGAGTCTATCAGGTTTTATTCCTATACGGCTCAATACATAACGTAAATTATCTTCAAAACTTTCATACCGGCCAAGATAATCAATTTCGTTTAGATCAATTAGAGCACATTGTGATCTAAAGTGGTTGTTACATTTTTCAATATCCAAAGTTAAAACATAGTCTACAAAATTGTTAAAATGCCTCATTCTTTTCAGTTCAATATCGTTGAACTTGAAGTAGTTTTCTTCAACTACCTTGTTATGCCAAGTTGAAACGATTCGATCCCAAGGATTTCTGACAAAACCGAATTTAAAATAATCTTTATAAAGCCGAGGCGCGTAAAGTACATTATATGGATGCTCCAACGATAAATCGGTTCGGCTTTCTTTCAAATGCTCGTATATAGTTCTAGTTCCAATTTTTGCCACTCGAAACCAAACGAATTTTTTTGTCTCACTGATTGTCAAATTGTAGCAACGTTTAGATGGTATGAATGGAAAATGATTAAATACCCTCATTAATCCTTGAGAAATCTTGCTTGTTGTCGTTAATGTAGTTTTTTCCCCAGCTATCGTTTTCATGTTTTAATTTTTCATTTTTTCGGTGAAGATTTAAATTCCTTCATTTTATTATAACGACCAAATAGATCTTTTACATGTTTTTGTTTCGGATTATAACTATGTGGCAAAGATAATATATGGTCAATTTTAGAATCAATATACTCAGCCCCTAAAAACTCAAACATATCTTTTAATTTCTTTTTCTTATAAACAAGGTCTTCATACTTGATCAAGAAACATCTTCCATGATTTACCTTCATATACTCAGAACATTTTCTTTCGAATCTTTTTAATTTTTCTTTTACCTCTTTCTTGTTTTCGTTTTCCCACCAATCGGATTTTGCTACCTCATTTTTGTTCCTGAAGTTGAATATAAAAGCAACATCAGGGAATATTTTCTTGAGAAAATCTAGATATTCAAATAGATTATCCATAATATCGATATATCTTATTTCCTTGAATCCATAACATGAAATATTGGCATTTTTAAAATCATCAGCTAATAGCAGCTTTTTTAGTAATTCCCTATTTACTTTGATGAAATATTCCCCATCTAGAAGCTGTGATCCATACCATGCTTTCTGAGGTGTATCCCCCCCTTTATTTTTAGCTGACTTTATGGCTTGATATGATTTAAATAAGTAATAGATAAAATTATAATTCTCACCCCTTACAAGACATCCTTCAATGCTGTTCAATATTCCTTGCAAGAGAGTAGACCCGCTTCTGCCATAG
>Ga0114931_10003761_pt1 | contig 19125 bp, 16 predicted proteins | sample 2SBtaG_FD_89579 | JGI IMG/M metagenome (GOLD analysis project Ga0114931, IMG submission 89579) | Deep subsurface microbial communities from Kolumbo volcano to uncover new lineages of life (NeLLi) - 2SBTROV14_V59a metaG | ecosystem: Environmental > Aquatic > Marine > Volcanic | place: Kolumbo...
ACCCCCAGTGCCACGAAGGCCCGGACCACGCGCTCGATTTCATCCAAACGCAGCCACTCGTCGGGCTCTGCATAGTCGCTGAATCCCTTTGGCATACAGTAGCTGCAACGCAGATCGCAGCGATCGGTGACCGACAGGCGCAGGTAATCGATACGACGCCCAAAAGGATCCTTCAATACCCTCTCGTCCATTCTTCCTCCTTACTGTAACTGAAATGAATATTCCAGCCATAGTTATGATTATTATTGTCAGACACCTTATGGCCCATAGGAAACCACTGACAGATTCAAAGTTTCCTAAGGCTCGCTCACCTGCGATATCAGTAACTCTGGATGCTAACACTATGCAAGCATCACAAAAAGGCCGGCCCCTGTTCAGGGCCGGCCAACAAACGGTGACGGATCAAACGATCGTCATACCTGGCAGCCTGCCAGGAGGTCAGACATAGCGACGCCGCTTGAAGGACACTGTCTCCTTGTAGTCCTTCATCGAGCTGACCTTGCGGATATCCGCCCAGGTGCCCTTGTAGTAAGGGATGTAGTGCCGGTCGGTCCAACTGGTCACCACATCACCGACATTGCCATTGAAGTACCCGAACTGCATGAAGGTATGGCCACGCTTCTGGTCCGGCTCGAGGTAGGCCATGGCAAAGGTCGAACCGAAGTCATTGTAGACCTCCACCACATCACCGGACTCGATGCCCAGCTCCTTGGCATCTTTCGGGTTGATCTCGATCGGCGCCATCGGGTAACGCTCGGTACGGAAGTCCAGCCGCTGATCATGATAGGCCGTCTGCCAGATATGGTTGGTACGGCCATTGTTGATCCAGAACCGGTACTTCTTGCGCTGGGATTCAACCATTTCCGGCAACCCGGTCCAGGTGGCCGGCTGGAAGTGCGCCTTGCCGTCGGAGGTACTGAACTTGTAGTCGGTGTAGACCATCTCGGTCCCGACCAGTGTTCCGTTCTTGTACTCCTTGACCGGCAGTTGCACGCCGTTATTGCCTTGCTTTCGCAGCCGTTCGTAGGTGACCAGGTCGCCGGTGGGACCACCCTGGGAGTCTATACCCTTGGGCTTGCGGAAGCCGTCGTTGAAGGCATCTTCTCGGTCTTCCAATCGAAGCCGGAGAACTGCTTGGCCATCGCCTTGTTGCCTTCTTCCTCGTACAAGGCCTTCATGGTATTGGCAATCTTGGCGGCAATCAGGCAATCCGGCATGGCGTCTCCCGGAGGATCCATGAAGCGTTCCGTCAAGCGCATACGGCGCTCACCGTTCATGGAGGTCAGGTTCATCTCACCCGGGTGGGCAGCCGGCAGCATCAGGTGCGAGGCCTGGGCGAACTTGGTCGGATACAGGTCGATGGTGGTGACGAACAGGCCGCCGCGGTTGGTCACCGCGTCAAAGATCGCGTTCACCATGTCCTCGACGCCGCCACCGCGAACCTGTGCCAGTGCATCGCGTACGATGTTGGCCCGGCGGTACAAGGTTTGACGGTATTCCTGGGCATTCAGGGTGGACTGGAAGGCATTACACGCCCACACGGTCAGCATCTTGCCGTTGCCCTTGATGATCTCCTGATCGATATAGATCGGGCGCTTGCCGGGATAGGGCGGGCGGGCATAGCCTTCCTGGTGACCTCCGAGACGGCATACACCGGTACCCCGCCGGCCCACGTTGTGCGTGGCCAACACCAGGTCGACCAGGGCGGACTGGATACGGTAGTTGTCATTACCCCAGATGATGCCTTTCTCATACAGGTGGGCCGTGCGCGGACGGTGACCGGAGGCCTTGGGCTTGTAGGCCCAGTCAGCCGCCTTCTTGATATCCGCCACGGATACACCGGTAACCTTGGCGCATTCGTTGAGACTCATGCGGTTGGCCTTGAGGGCCTTGTCGAAGCCGCTGGTGTGCTTGGCGATGAAGTCCTTGTCGTGCCATCCCTTGTCGACGACGTAGGTCATCAGGCCATTGAACAGTGCCGTATCGGTACCCGGGTTGATCCGCAGGTGCAGTACTCGATCCTTGCCGTTCATCTCGCAGATTGCGGTGGTCAAGGAACGCCGCGGGTCCACCAGGATGAAACGCCCCTTGTCGACGGTCTCGCCCTTGAACCACTTTTTCTTCTTGTCCACCGTCGCACCGTTCAGATTCGGTAGCGCGTGAGCGAGGAAGTAGTTGGTCTGGGTCTCATAGGCATTGGCTCCGATGTACATGATGGTATCGGCCACCTCGCTGTCCTCGTAGCTGTTGTTCAGCTCGCCGATACCCATGTCACGGGTGGCGTGACACTCCGAGTTATAGGCCGGGCGATTGTGGATGCGCACCATCTGGGTCTTGAGGGCGGAGAACATCAGCTTGCCGGAGCCCCAGGTATTCTCGAAGCCACCACCGGCACCGCCGTGATCGAAGACATTGAACATGATGGAGTCCGGGCCAAAGGTGTCCAGCAGGCGCTTGGTGACACCCGCATAGACCTGCATCGCCTGATCCCAGCTCACATCCACCCAGTCATCACCGGTAAACAGGCGTGGGTGCTTCAGGCGATCGCGCGTAGCGCCATCGGGGTTGTACATCACCGAGGCCATCTGGCCACCACGGGTGGAGCTTAGCCCCTGGTTGACCACGCATTCCTTGTCCGGAACGATCATGACGTTGTATTTGCGTCCGCCTTCTTCGACCGTGTTGACCATCGCCGGGGTCATGATGCCGGACAATGGTGGCTGCTGGGTGCGGAAGTCCCTGCCCAGCGCGTTCTCGTTAGGCGCCCGGCCCCCTTCCCTGCCCTCGGGCCACTTGTAGACATGGTAGCCACAGCCGACAATACAGAAATGGCAGGCCATGTTGGTTTTCTTGGCATCCACCGGGGGGAGTGCTATACGCTCTTTATCTGACATTTGCATACCCTCCGGATTACAGGATGTTGGCCTGGCGGCCAAAGATCAGCCCATTGACTCCAACCGCAGTAACGGAGTCACTCTTGGCATCGTATTCCAGGCGGATCCTGGGCAGGTTTTCGGTCGCCTGGCCGGTGACCATCTGGCCCTTCTTCTCGCTGTCGAACACGCTGAAGTGGCAAGGACACTTGAAGTCGCGTGAAGATGGGTCATAACTGACAGGGCAGCCCATGTGGGCACACAGCATGCTATAGGCCACGATGTCGTTATTCGGGCCCACACCACCGGGTACCGGCTTACCCATGCGGATGACCGCGCAGGGAGAGAGTTCGTCCGGGTAGTTGAAATGCACCGCCTTGTTCTTTGGCAGGGACTTGACCTTGGCAACCGCCTTGTGCGGATAGGGGAGCGTGGTGGCCCCCGGGTTGCGGGATTCAGACTTGGCAAGGGCGCTGGCCGGAGTCAATGAAGCCGCACCGGCAGCAATACCCGCCCCACCCAGCTTGATAAAGCCGCGCCGACTGAGTTTACTCATTGATGATCCTCTCCTGATATTTGACGGAAATGTTCAGTTTGTTGTGTAAGCCGGCTCGCTCAAAACCCGACTTGACTTGTGGCAGGCAAACATCGGGCCAATCCTGGAATGCTGGTCGTGGCGAGGCTTAGTGGCCCGTCAGCACTCACTGGACGTTACGTAAAGGTAACACTGGAAAGGTTTTCGTTACGTTTGCGTAACCTCCTGGAAACGCACATACACAACCAGTGTGAGAGACAGCCACGCCGGGCCCCGCATCGCGTAACTTTCCGGCGGGGACGGCAACGGGTGGCCATCGCCCGCGCCCTAGCCAACCTGCCGTAACCGTTCAGCCCCCCCCACTGGTTTTGAGGGGTCTCGGCCCCCTGTGATCAGTGGGCGTCAGCGACAGGCATGTCGCTCTCGAGCCTCCAGGGAGGGATTGACGGCATCCCGCTGATCACAAGGGGCCGAGATGCCGGGCGAACAGGGCGGGGAGAGGGAACAAACCTTCCGATGACAGACCCGCATGTTCCCGTTACCCTGTATTCATGCATCGACGTACTTTTCTCCAAATGCTGCTGTACCTGGCCTTGACCCGCTGGGCGCGCGCCAGCGACGGCCAACCCATACGGATCGGCCTGACCCCCGTGATCCTGGACAATCGGATCGGCTTTTTGCGCAACTGGGCGCGCTGGCTCGGACGTGAGTTGCAGCACCCTGTGGAATTCACCCAGCGAGCCAAATACCAGGACATCATGGACCTGCTCGAACGTGGCCAACTGGACGCGGCGTGGATCTGCGGCTACCCCTATGTGCGCAATATGGACACGCTGGAACTGCTTGCCGTGCCGGTATACAGGGGAAAACCCCTGTATTGGTCGTACATCATCGCCCATGTGCACAACAAGGAGATCATGAAACTCAGTGACATGCGTGGCAAGGTATTCGCCTTCTCCGACCCACTCTCCAATTCCGGTTACCTCTATCCCGTATACCGCCTGCATCAACTGTTTCCCAACGAGCACCAGCCACAGCGCAAACTGTTCCGCAGGACCTTCTTCACCTGGGGCCATCGCCACGTTATCGAGGCGGTTGCCGACGGTCTGGCCGACGCTGGGGCGGTGGATGGTTATATATGGGACCAACTCTCCCGTTTGCACCCGCGCCTGACGTCACAGACGCGCATCATCGAAAAATCGCCCGAATTCGGATTTCCTCCGTTGGTGACCACCAAGCGGCTGAGCGCGGAACGGTACAATGCACTTGCGCTGGCGTTTGGCCGGATGCACGAGGATCCCCAGGGGCGCGAGTTGCTCCATGCCCTTGGCCTGGATAGATTTGCCTTTCGTACACCCAAGCTATTTGCAGGTATTGCGCTCATGGCCAGCATTGTGGGTGACGAACTGGGCCAGGAAAAGTGAGGCACCATATCGAAAGCCTGCAGGTTCGTGTGCCACTCAGCCTGGTCCTGGTCACCCTGGCGACCTTTCTGTGCGTTTCGATTGCCATCGGCATCCAGACCAGTATCAACCTGTATGCAGACCAGAAACGCGCCCTGGAGGCGCAGGCACATGCCCTTGCCCCCATACTCACCAACGCGCTGCTGCACGATGAGGTATGGATGGCCTACACCGCAGTACGCGGGCCGAAGACATTTCCTTCCAGCCATAATGAGGACGACCCATTCCACCTTGTCATCAATGACAAGTGGAAGGTATTCGTAAGTGACCACCCAAAACAGTTTCCGCTCAGCACAAGACTGGACCAAAGCGATCTGGGGAAAAGAATAAGGCAACTGCTGCCCGAACCACTGCCGGCGGCGCAGCAATTTCTGGCACTCGAAGGACGGCAGCTCATATACGCACCCCTGCTGAGCGAGGACACCCCCATAGGCGCAGTGATCATTGTGGGTCCCCGCGGCGCGATCCGGCAACGGCTGTTCGAGATACTTGAGAGCGGCCTGCTGGTGATGGGAGGCCTGCTATTGGTGATCACCCCCTTCGGCTGGGCTTGGGGCAGCCGCATGGTAAAGCCTCTGGTCAGACTCGCGGACTGCATGCGCAGGGTCGGCAAGGACCCTATCGAAGAACTCGAATGCCCCATCTACGCCGGCCAGGATGAGATCGGGCAGCTCGCTCACGGCTTCCAGACCATGCTCAAGGAGATGCATGCAAAGCAGGCCCTGGAGCGCCAAATGCTGGCGCAGGATCGACTTGCGGCCATCGGCCGCATCGCCGGTGGGGTGGCGCACGAAATCAACAACCCCCTTGCCGGGATGCTGGTCGCTATCGATACCTTCAAGCAACAGCCAGCGGAGAAACAGGATCCACTAAAGACCCTCGGCCTGATCGAGCGTGGACTCAGCCAGATACTCGATACCGTATCGGCGCTATTGGTGGAGTGCCGTATCGAACAACGCCAGTGCACCCCCGAGGACATCGAGGATATTCACCGGCTTGTCCTGACCAACGAGGCCACACACAGCATCGATATACACTGGCAGAACGACATGCGTTCAGCATTGCAATTGCCCGCGACCGCCATACGCCAGATCCTTCTCAACCTGAGCCTGAATGCCCTTCAGGCCGCCGCGGAGCGGCCTGATGGAATTGTCGAGGTGGTGATCCATGCCACCGGAAAGGAACTGGTCATCGAGGTCAGCAACACCGGTATCCCAATCCCCCAGGCAGAATTGGAAAAGATTTTTGAGCCCTTTCATACGGGCAAGGCCGGCGGCACGGGCCTTGGCCTCTGGATCACCTACCAGGTTGTGAATCAACTGGATGGGGAGATCGTCGCGATGTCGGACGAAAACCGCACCTCTTTTCGAGTCAGCCTCCCCTGTTCAAACGAGACAAGTTAACTGTATGAGCGAGATGAGCGAGAGTCCAGACAACACCATTGCCCGCATTGCCCTGATCGAGGACGACCCCATCGTTGGCGAATCCCTGCAGGAGCGCCTGCAGCTCGAAAACTATGCCTGCGACTGGTTTCCAACCGGTCTGGAAGCACTGAATGGTATCGGGCAGAAACCCTACCAACTGATACTCAGCGATATCCGAATGCCCGACATGGACGGCGAGCAGTTTTTCGACACCCTGATGCAACAACGGAAGGAACTCCCGCCGGTCATCTTCATCACCGGTTACGGCAGTATCGAACAGGCGGTACGCCTGCTGCGCAAGGGCGCGACCGACTATCTCACCAAGCCGCTCGACCTACCGGAGTTACTGGCGCGTCTGCGTGACCTGGTGACGCGCCGTCCTCCCCTGGAGACAGACGATGACGAGGTGGCCCCCGGCATGCGGCCATTTTTTCAGAAGATTCCGCACCTGGCGCCACACCCCGAGGTGGTTGTACTGATCCAGGGGGAGTCTGGTGTCGGCAAGGAGATCCTTGCAAGGCATCTGCATGAAACGCTGACACCCAACCAGCCCTTCGAGGCACTGAACTGTGCCGCCCTGCCCGAATCGCTGGCCGGCAGCGAACTGTTTGGCCACGAGAAAGGCGCCTTCACCAATGCCTCCCAGCAGCACGCCGGCGCTTTCGAGCGGGCCGGTAGCGGCGTGCTGTTTCTCGACGAGATCGGGGATATGCCCCTGGAATTGCAGTCCCAGTTACTGCGGGCTATCCAGGAGCGGGTCATCCAAAGGATTGGTGGCGAGAAAACCATCCCCTTCCAGGCGCGTCTGATATGCGCTACCCACCAGAATCTGCAACAGCTGGTCAGAGAGGGCCGTTTTCGGGAGGACCTGTATTATCGTCTGAACGTCGTCCAGTTCGAGATCCCACCACTGCGCAAGCGGCCGGCGGATATTCTGTGGCTTGCGCAACAGTTCATACGTTCCAACGCCGCCCGGGTCGGACGCGAGCCGCCCCCCGCAATCGACGATCAGACACGCGATGCGATGCTGTCCTATGAGTGGCCAGGCAATGTGCGGGAACTGAAAAACCTCATCGACCGTGCCTGCATCTTCTGTGAGGGCGATTCCCTGAGCCCGGAAATGCTCGGCATCGCCATTGCCTCACCCGCCAGCAATCTGCGTTCGGCGCGCGATGAAGCCGAAAGGGAACGCATACTCCAGGCACTGGAGATGAACCAGGGTCATATGCAAAAGACCGCGGACATGCTGGGCATCAGCCGTAAAACGCTATGGGAAAAAATGAAAAAACTGTCGATCGACAAACAAAGTTTTACAGGGAGGACCTGAATAACCCGGACCTTTCGTGCAGGAAAGGGAGATCAGCTCCTTATCCTGCTATTGAAGAGTCACGCCTCGCTAACACTCTGCTGAGCCACGCGCTTTTGACGGCAATCCATACACATGTCGAGTAGCCGGGCCCCTTCTCCCTGATACATGGGATGGTCCCTGACATGGGCGGCACTCGCCTCAATCAGTGAGCGATCGCCGAAAGGTCTGCCGCATTCGACACAGATTGCCTGCTCACCCGGTGATTTCAGCACCCTGCGCTGAGCGTGCACAAAATCCGCGGGGAAGATTCCCGGCTGCAGGGCCAATGCCTTTTCAGGACAGACCTCTGTACACAGGCCGCATTGGGTGCAGTGCCAGGATTCAACGGCAAGCCCCCCATCCTGTAGAGACAGCGCAGCTGTTGCGCACACGCCAATGCAGGCATGACACAAGCTACATGCCGACTCATTGAAGGCCAGCCTGCCAAAGGGTATCGCCGCCTGCGGATAGTCCTCGTATGAATCGCCGGCGATACGGCGCAAGGCTGCTCCGAGCCGGTCCGGCTTGTCGCTAGCGGCTGAAAAATCGCCGAGTGGCGCCGCATCCCATTCATTGGGAAGCCCCTGCCAATCCACCCCGTTCAGATCCTTGATCACACGGATGCGTTCAGGCGCCTGCCCCAGGGACCGAAGCCAATGCCGGGCCAGATCCAATTGCTCATCCAAGACCCTTCTGGAGGCCGACGGCAATGGATCCAGGGAGTGAATGAGCACCTCGGAGGCGCCCATGGCCAATGCAGAAAACCAGATATCCATGCCAACTACAGTCACCGACGAGACCGCCTGTGCCACCACATTCTCGGGCAATTCCTGTTGTAAGCCACTGTGGATCAGCAACACAGGCGCTGCCGTCCCCTTGCCTGAACGCCCTCGTATACCTTCGCCTATTAGGTGCAAAAGGGTCTGTGGATTCGGCTTCACAAAACTTAGAGCCCCGGAAGGGCACTCGAGCGTGCAGGTTCCACAGCCCCTGCACAGGTAGGGATCGACCTCGACTCCATCCTTGCCAGAAGCAATGGCCCCTGCCGGGCAGACATCCAGACAGCGTCGGCAACCCGCCAGGCCCAGTTGATCATGCCCACAGATCAGGTCATTAAAGTGAAAATAGCGTGGCTTGCTGAAGTCTCCCACCAGCTTCGTCAGCTTATCCACCTCCATGGCGATCTTGTCCTTGTTGCCAAAGGCATGGGTATAGCCGAATGGGAAGACCTCGGCCGACACCAGCGGCGTGCGATAGAGATCAAGTACCAGGTCGAACAGACCGTTTCTGTTGGGACTCAGGGGCCCAAGATCGAGGCCACCATCCGGTGCGGCCGCCTTCGCCCTGAATGCGCCAAGATGCCCCCGGACTTCCATGACGACACCGGAAACCACATCGACGCCGGACAGGCGGGGCAACTCATTTTTATCACCGGCATAGACCGCCAATACCTTCAGGCCTGGCGGCAGACAGGATAGCGCCTCGGAGAGGCTGTCCACGGGGCCGTAGATCAACAAGGCGCCCTGCGATTGAAAGCGGACAGAATAGGTATTGTCAGTCATATCAGCATTCAGCGCGGTTTTTGCGGGCGGCATGATCACCCGCTAACGCTGCTCAGGCAACCTCCATTGCCTCATCCGGCATGACCAGAGCAGTCATCTCCTGGCGACAGAACGCCTCGACTATCCGCATGAGCGCCGGATAGAAACCCATTTTGGCGTGCTGAGCGATACGTTCGGAAAAGCCCGGCAGCCAGGCCAGCAGGTGATCCTGCAGGAAGGCCTCCTGCCGGGAGCGCACCGCACCTGCCTCCACCGCATCGCCTTCTTGCCAGGCCTCCATCTCCCGGTAACACAACAGCGACATGAAGCGCAGTTCCACACCGAGATGATCCTGCGGCCCGGCCTCGGGTGCGATGTCACCAAACCCGGCAGAGACATAACTCGCCACCGCGGCCTGCCCAAAGTCGTTCATCAGCGCTCCGCCCCGATAGAGGGATTCATAGGGAGGGGGTGGACTCACCCCCTCGCGTATGCCTCTCAACAACCGGGTATATTCGGGACCGAGATCCTCTGACAGGGCCTCGTGGGCCTTTTCGGACAACAGCCCGGACAGCTCGCCACGGTCTCCGGACAATGGGCTGTCTTCGGGGACTACGGCGAGTGAGGCGGACAATTCCTGTAACAGCTCAGGTCCCGGCCGCTCCAGTAGGGTCCGGCTCAATAGCCACCAGGTCTGGCTGCGATCGGCGGCCAGGGCCGCCGAAACCTCTGCCCCGCTCATTTATCCACTGTCCGATACCAGGTGGTGGCCACACCGTTGGTCTTGTGACACCCAAGACAGACGCTCCGGTCCACCACATCCGCCTTCGGCCCCTTTCCGTGGCCGGTGGCCTTGGCCTCGGCGTTGTCCTTGTTGAACAGCAGGTAATCCGGAGCGAACTTGGGCGCAACGTGACAGCTCTCGCAGTCCAGGCCGATGGTCTCGGAGTGGATGAGATGATAGCGACCTTTGTTCTTGTTCATGTCGTACCGCTTACCGACATCGATATCGCCATTGCGGATACCCTCGGCGATATCATCCAGATCCGTCGCCTCGGCGGCCAGCACTGTACCGGCCATAAGCAAGGTTCCGACGGCCAACAGCGCCATGATCGTGAAACGTTTCATCAGTAATCCCCCCCTTCCAGTACGTAATAGACCTGTGGCCGGGTGCCGAACTCCTTCTTGAGCTGGGCGGCCTTCTTCCTGCCCACCCACTGGGCCGGGGCGCTGTTCGGGTCCTCGATATCGCCGAAGACCCGCGCCTCCACCGGACAGACCAGGTCGCAGGTTGGCGTATACTCGGGAACCTTGCCGATCAGATGGTCCTCGCCCTTCTCGACCGCCTTCTCCAGCTTGTGCCAGCAGAAGGTGCATTTCTGCACGGTCTTTTCTTTCTTCTTGTGAGTGGCATGCCAGGTTCCCTTGCTGCGGTCTTCCGCCGGGGTGGCCTCGGCGCCAGGGTAGAGGTTGGAGACCGACTCGTTGTACTGGGGCACACCATAGGGGCAGGTGGCCACACAGTATTGGCAACCGATGCACTTGTTGTAGTCGATCAGGACCACGCCAAACTCGTTTTTGCTGATCGCCTTCACACCGATCGCGTCACAGGCGAGTTTGCAGGGCGGGTTTTCGCAGTGCATGCAGTTCATGGTGGTGAACTGGCGGCCGACATTCGGATAGCTGCCCACCTCGTATTCCATCATCACGTTCCACGGCGAATCTGGGGTGAGATGGTTCTCCACATGGCACGCGGCGACACAGGAACGGCAACCCATGCAGCGTTTGGTATCGATGACTCTTACAAATTTCGACATGACTGTTGCGCTCCTTTATACCTTGACCACTTTACACTTGGTGTCGTTGAATGAGTTCATGCCCGAAACCACGTCCGGGTGGAGCTCCAGGGCGGGATTGATCCAGATACCCTTTTTGGCGTAGTCCGGGAAACCTGGGCTGAAGTGGCCGTAGTGATAGGAGACAGCCACCACGTCGGGTCGGATCCCCTCGGTGACCCTGGCCTTGCCTTGGGCGTGGCCGACGCGGGTCTCGATCCGCACCTGGTCGTCGTTCTTGATACCCATTTTCTTCGCCGTTGCACTGTTGATCAGCAGGAAGTTCTCATCCGAGTCACCCAGGCGGTTGAGGATGGGGTTCTGCGCCGTATTGCCCGACTGGTTGCGATACATGCGCTTGTAGGTCATCAGGTATAGGGGGTAACTCTTGGCCTCGCGGTGTGGTGTGGGGAAGGCGTGCTCCTTGCGCGGCAGGGGCGAGAGGGCGATACGATAGTGGTCGAGATCGATATTCTTGATCCCGTGTTTCTTCACCGTCTCCTTCACCTTGTCGAAGGTGCCGAGCAACTGGTCGGCGTACAGCTTCATCTTGGGCTTACCCGGCCCCTTGTAGCTATGCTCGACCCCATGCAGGTAGCGTTCCTCCACACTCAGACGCTTGCCGACGAAGGCGTGCTCCAGTGCATATTCAAAGGGCTTGCCGGTCTTCTCCTTCCACAGCCGTTCCACCGCATCCCGCGAGTTATAGTTGCGGCCAGTCTTGAACGGGTTCTTCTTGAGCTTGAACTTGGCATTCATGGCCTTGACGTAGTCGTCGCGGATCCCCGTCCGCTTGGCCAGCTCCCAGATAATGCCCCACGCATCCAGCGGAATGTTGTAGACGTTGGTCATGGGCTGGCGAATCGCGGTGTGTCCACTGACCGGCGTCCAGCGGGTCGGCGAGAACTGCCAGGCCTCCAGGTAAGTAAGATCCGGGAAGACGATGTCCGCCATGTTCGCCGTCTCGGTGAGCACGATGTCGATCACCACGTTATAGGTCTTGGCGTAGCCCTCGAACTGCTTCTTCGCATCGGAGGTGGAGAAGGCCCGGTTGGTGGCGTAAAAGATCTGCATCTCCGGCTCATAGGGCAGGCCATAGGCCTTGGGGTCGAGCAGGGTATGCGCCACCTGCTGACAGATGTTGTGGGTGGCGTGCGGGAAATACACGCTCTGCTGCAGGTCAGCCCGCTGAGGTGGATATTCGCACTTGGACGGCTCCATCTGGGCGCCGGGCTTGGGATGATGCAGGCGCATGCCGCCAACCGCGTCATGGGCGCCGAGCAACATCATCACGATCTGTCCGGATCGCCAGGTCTGGGCGCCATACTCCTTGGCCGCGACCCCACGGAAGGCGTGGATTGCCACCGGCCGGTAACGCAGCCGCTGCCCCTCGATCACGATAGTACTGCCGATGCGGGCCGTCTCGGCCATCTCCCGAGCGAGATCGCGCAGGGTGGCGGCCGGTATCCCGGTGACCGTCTCCGCGTACTCCGGAGTGACCTCCTTGACCTCGTCCGCAAGCACGTCCAGGGCGGTCCTGACGGCCTTGCCGTTGACGCTGTGGGTGCCACGTAATGCCGGTTTGACCCCCTTGGAGTAGGGCTTGGCCTGACCCGACACCCTGTCCCAGACCAGGGGCTGGCCCTTGGCGTCGGTAAGGATGCGGCCATCCTTATCGACCAATTGCGGGGCGTTGGTGTAGCCGATCAGGTATTCTTCATCGATGGTCCCTGCCTTGAGTAGTTCTTGGGCAATACACAGCAGCATCACCACGTCCTTGCCGGGTCGGATTGGAATCCACTGATCGGCCTTGGCCCCGGTATTGGACAGGCGCGGTTCCACCGAGATCAGCTTCATGCCACGCGCCTTGGCATCCATGGTGGAGTGATCCAGCCAGCGCGCCCACTGTTCGGCCTCGAAGTAGTTGGCTCCCAGATTCACCTGGAGCTCACAGTAATCCAGGTCGGGCAGAAACTCGTGATGCCCCCAGGTCAGCTCGTCACCCACATGGCGGGCCGCCTCGCAGGTGGTGGTGCGATGCACCACATTGGGGGTACCGAAGGCCTTGGCAAACGATTTTGGAAACCCGTCCTGAATCAGATACTTGCCGTGGCCATGGTGCCAGATCAACTTGCGGGGGTCGTCGGCGCGGATGTTTTTCAGGCGACCGGCGACCTCGTCGAGGGCCTCCGGCCAGGAGATCTCCACCCAGCCAGGGTCTTCGTTGATTCCCTTCTTGGGGTTGGTGCGCTTCATCGGCGCCTTGATGCGGTAGGGGTTATAGGTGTTGAACGAGCCAGAGGCGCCCTTGGGGCAGATACCCTTGTTATAGACCTCGGCGCGGGCCGGGTCCGGGTAGACGGCACGAATCACGTCACCATCCATCTTGATATTTTGGCCACAGAAGTTCACACAGTGCACACAGGTGGTCTTCTTGTAGTGCTCTCCGGTCACCTTCTTGCCGGTCTTACCAGATCTGGCGGCGGCCTGGGCGATCACGGGTATCTGCGTCCCCGCTCCGACCGCACCGGCCATTGCAGCGGTACTCTTCAAAAAATCTCTTCGGGATACGAACATAGCAGGATTCTCCTCCCCTTCTTATGGTTTCCTGAAAGACCTTGGTGGCCTTAAAGGGCGGAACTTAGAGGCGCATAAAGTGCGCCTTGAACAATCGCCACACGAAATACAGCGCTGGTGACCGACTGCCCTAATACCCTGCAAAAAACAGGCCAATATATCTCATATCGACCATCACCCTCTTGGACACTGCGATTGAGTGTGATTTACCGATTATTCGTTTATCGAATTTTGTTACCGATGGGTAACCAGGAGCAGGAATGAAGACCTGAAAAGTTACCTGTCGGTAACCTGTTGCTCCAAAATGGCCCTTTTGTCGATCTGTGTTAAAGTGTGCATGTTGTTGCTGGGTTAGTGCGGAAATGCATTAGGGTTTTCCATGATCTGGGGTCTGTGCGGCCCCGGTCTCATGGGTGTATAGGTATGCCCAGAAGCGATAAAGCTATCGAAAAAACAGCCGAATTCCCCAGACCTTTATGGGTTCTGAGTAGTACAAAAAAAGGGGTGCCGATAGGAGGTGACAGCATGTGGAGGCCACGCGCGAGCGGCCGATCCGGGCATGCGCGCTTGTGCGCAGGTATTTTTTGTGCGCTGTTTATTCTGTATTCGGCATCTCGCGCAGCATCAGCTGATCAGGCGCCTCGCCCCCTTTCGTTTGGCATCACCGCGGTCTTTCCGGTCGACCAGGAGAATTTTCTAAGCGACTGGAAACGCTATCTCGAGACACGCCTCGGCCGCCCGGTGCAGTTTGTCCGCCGCAAGAGCTATGCCGAGATTACCGACATGCTGCTCAGTGGTCAGCTCGATGCCGCCTGGATCTGCAGCTTTCCTTACGTACTCAACCGGCAGCAATTCCGTCTCCTGGCGACCCCTGTGTTTCATGGAGAGCCCTATTACCGGTCGTACCTGATCGTGTCTGCGGATGACCACAAGACCCGCGGCTATCGGGACCTGAAGGGCAAGGTCTTTGCCTATGTGGAACCTCGTTCCAACACCGGTTACCTGTATCCCCGTTACAGGCTGCACCAACTCGGCCTCGACGATCGACAGTTCTTTCGGGATACCGTTTTCACCTGGGCCCATGCAAACGTGATCCGTGCCGTCGCGGAAAAGATGGCTGATGCCGGCGCCCTGGACGGATATATCTGGGAGGTGATCCGGCACAGACAGCCGGCCCTCGCAATCCGCACCCGTGTCGTCGCACGCTCCGATAAATTTGGATTCCCGCCCATCGTCGCCTCTGCCTCCACATCGGAGGAAACTGCCGGAAAACTGAAAAAAATTCTGCTGGAAATGCATCTCGATCCTGACGGGAAACGACTACTCGACAAGCTGGATCTGGACCGGATGATCCTGCCCAGCCCCTCGATTTACGATTCGGTGGAGGCCATGGTCGGAACGCTCGCGGGTAAGCTGGCGTTACGTCCATGATCCCTCATCTGAGCTTTCGTTACCGGATCCCGATAAACCTTGCAGCCGCTGCGCTGGGGACGGCGTTATTGATATCCGGCTTCGTTTTGTGGCACGACATCCAATCCATACACCACGACGCCGATTTTGCAGCAAACCAGCTTGGGCTGCTGCTGGCCAACACACTGGCCAAAGACCTGGCCATTGATGACCAGTGGCAGGCCTATCTGGATCTGACCGCCCCCTTCCGGGATAACCGCGAAAACTGGCTGCTTCCAGCCTTTGCGGTGGTCATCGATGGAAGCGGGAAAACCCTGGTCTCCAGCGATCCAAAACGCTTTCCGCTGGCCCTGAGCGCAACGGCCCTGAAGGCCTATCTGCCATCCATCCTGGACATGGCCGCGCACACGATCCGCCAACCCGCCTATCTTGAAAGGGATCACTTTCATTTTCATATCCGTCCGATAAGCTCCAATTCACAATTCCTGGCGACCCTGGTACTCGGCTTCGAGGATGACCGCCTCTGGCCACGCTATCTCCTGAGTATCCAACAGATTGCCATCGGCACCGCTGTATCCATCCTGTTACTGCTACCCCTCGGATGGTGGCTGGGCCGCCGCCTGGCCCGTCCTCTGACCGAGCTCCAGCAATGCGTCACCCGATGGGCCGATCAGTCCGGTGATAAAGAAGCGACACAGTGTGCCGTCGAAAATCATCATGGTGAACTCGGGCTGCTTGCCCGGCGTATCCAGCAGGTTTCACAACAACTGTCTGAAAGGAAACAGATAGAAAAACAACTGGCCCATACTGAGCGCCAGGCCGCGCTGGGTCGCCTGGCCGCCGGTATTGCACACGAAATCAACAATCCTCTGGGTGGAATGCTGACGGCCATCGCCATCAACAAGCGGCATGGCCATGACCCAACGGTCGCGAAGGACACTATTGACCTGATCGAGCGTGGCCTGCAGCAGATACGTGGGATCGTCGCGGCGCTGCTGGTCGAGGTAAAGCCCGAGGAGCGGACACTGGAACCGAAGGATGTGCAGGATATCGCACGCCTGCTTGGCACAAAACTACGGGGAAAAGGGCTGCACCTGGCCATTGAGGATACCGGCTGGGAACACACGCAACTGCCTGCCGGCCCGGTACGCCAGGTCCTGCTGAATCTCCTCCTGAACGCCATTCAGGCCAGTCCGGAGAACACCCGAATCCACCTGTCCCTACAAGCCGATACGGATCAGCTTGTCGTAAGGATATCCAATACAGGCCCCCCTATCCCTGCCGAACAGCAACAGCGCCTGTTCGAACCCCTGGTTGGCAACAACCCGGACGGCAACGGCCTTGGCCTGTGGATAAGCGATCAAATCGTCCATCGCCTGGGTGGAAAAATCCAACTGTATTCGACAACTGAACACACCGTATTCGAGGTCTGCATACCATGGGAGAAATCCAATGAATCCTGCTAATCAGGGCCAGTCAGGGCTTTGCCTGATCGAGGACGATGCCATCATGGGTGAGTCCCTGAGCCGGTTCTTCGAGCTCGAAGACATCCCTTGTGACTGGCACCGCAGTCTTGGAGAAGCACGCTATGCATTGGATCACACCCGCTATTGCATGTTGATCAGCGATATCCGGCTCCCGGACGGCGATGGCGGCGAATTCTACAAGGAACTGGCCGCTTCCAATTACACCCTTCCTCCCACGCTGTTCATCACCGGGTATGGCTCGGTGGAACAGGCTGTCAGCCTGTTGAAACAAGGTGCACAGGACTATGTCACAAAACCCTTCGACCCCAATGACCTGCTGATCAAGCTGCGGCGCCTCTGTCCGACGCTGTTCGACAAGGAAAGGCGCAGCGATCAGATCCTGGGAGTCTCCTCTGCGATGCAACGGGCCCAGCAGATCCTGCAACAGGTCTCTGATTATCAGCTCCCAGTCCTCGTCACCGGTGAGTCCGGGGTAGGCAAGGAATATGCCGCCCGCTATCTGCACGAGTGCCGCTTCGGTGGTGAACAGTCTCCCTTCGTCGCCCTCAACTGTGCCGCAGTCCCCTCCGACCTTATCGAGGCAGAGTTGTTTGGTGTCGGGCACGGCGCCTTTACCGGCGCTGTCAGCCGGGCCGGACTCTTTGAACAGGCGGAGCATGGGACCCTGTTTCTGGACGAGGTCGGTGACATGCCGTTGGATATGCAGGCCAAACTGTTACGCGCCACACAGGAAAAGCGCATCAGGCGCGTTGGCGGCAATAAGGATATCGAGGTCGATTGCCAACTGGTGTGGGCCACCAACCGCAATCTGGAGGAAATGATCCAACAGCAACGTTTCCGCGAGGATCTCTATTTCCGCATGAGCGCAGTACGGGTCGATATACCGCCGCTACGCAAGCGCCCCGACGATATTACCTGGTTTGCCAGGCGTTTCCTGGAGTCTTTCTCGCGTGAGATCCATAAACGGGCGGTTTTGTCGAAAGCGGCCATGCACTACCTGCAGCAGTATTCATGGCCAGGGAACGTGCGCGAACTGCGTCAATGCATCGAGCGCGCCGTTATTTTCAGTCGTGGAGGCATCCTGGAGCCCGGTGATTTTCAATCGCCACAGATTCCCGCACCACGTCTGGATGAACAATTGCTCCCCTTGCGGGACTACCTGCAGGACTGCGAACGCTGGTACATACTCGAGACCGTTCAACAATGCCATGGGCGGATAGGTGACGCGGCAAACAAGCTGGGGATATCGAGGAAGAATCTCTGGGAGAGGATGAGCCGTCTCAATATATCAAGCGACGAGAAGAAGCGATCCAAACGGCCTCTTGATTCGTAAAGGGATCAATCCGATATCCCCCATCGGTTTCCCTGAGAGGGACTGGGGATTAGGAATGCTATTTGTTTTCCTGTCTATTCCAGTTCATTTTTATGTTACTGGCGTGGCGGCGCATACGGCACCAAATATTCATATTCCCTTTCAACTTGGTGAACTTGCAGTGGTGATTGGTCTGATGTTCTATTGGCATCGGAGATATCGGACTACGAGATAGACTGTTACCCCAAAATCACCTTCAAGCTTTCCTGCAACGCTATCCGGTCGTTATCCTTCAATCGCCCCATGGCCTTAATGGCCAGGGGCTTCTCGATGGTGGTGATGACCGGCTTGATGGCCGAGGGCTTGAGCAGGCCGGCGGCCTGCCAGTCCTGCACGATCACCTCGCCGATGATCGCCGTGGGTTTGATCTGACTGGTCACGGCCATGATGATGAGATCGGGCCGCTCGGTGTTGTAGGTATGTGAACTGATGACCACCGCCGGCCGTTTCTTGGTGGCGGATTGGTCGGTAAACGGAAACGGCACCAGGACGATATCGCCGAACTCAAAGGGCATCATAGACGGCATCGTCCGGGTTGTCCCACACCTTGGCAAACGCCGGTTCCGAGGCCTTCGCCGCCGCGCGCGTCAACTGCCGGTCCGTATCGCGGCTCTTCAGAAAATCGATAAAGTCCTCGACCTCGGCGATGCGCTCCGGCGGCAGGGCTTTGAGCTTGTCGATCAACTCGCGAATATGGTTGCGTTCTGTGGCCATGTAAAAATCCTCGCCTCGTTTAACCGGTGGCCCGGTAGGCCTGGCGGGCCTTGGCGTCACGCACCAGGCTGTCCAGCACCGACAAAATCCGCTCCCGCTCCGGCGGGGCCAGGGAATCGATGGCTTGCCATCGTTCCAGCATCACCTTGTCTTGCAGGATGTTGGGTACCTCGTTTTTATCGGACACCAGGTAGTCCAGCGTCACCCCGAAGGCATCGGCCAGCTTGCGGGCCACCTCGATGGACGGGGTGATCTCGCCGCGCTCGTAGCGCCCGATAATCGCCCCGGAGGTCCCCACCGCCTTGCCCAGCTCCGGCTGGGACCAGCCCTTTTGCTCGCGCAGGGTCAGCACCCGGTTCCCGAAGATGTTCTCGTCTGTTGCCATAATCGTCACCAAAATAGGCTGTAAGTGCTCCGAAATAGACTGTTTCATTAAATTTAAGTGCCTAACAGGTGACGGTCAATACAAATAAGGGTGACGACCAGCCCTTTCAAGGTGGTAGTACTTTGAAAAATATAGAAATTCTATTTACCGAATGGATTAGT
>Ga0114931_10003762_pt1 | contig 19125 bp, 13 predicted proteins | sample 2SBtaG_FD_89579 | JGI IMG/M metagenome (GOLD analysis project Ga0114931, IMG submission 89579) | Deep subsurface microbial communities from Kolumbo volcano to uncover new lineages of life (NeLLi) - 2SBTROV14_V59a metaG | ecosystem: Environmental > Aquatic > Marine > Volcanic | place: Kolumbo...
GTCAGCGTGCCGGGCGTCAGGGTAATGGCGTTGGACAGCAGCAACCTGCCGAGCGTCGATTGCAGCCGGGTCTCCACCTCGACCACGGCCGGGCGAATGGGCAGGGACGGTGACAGCACGCGCCGTGCCATGTCGATATTGGCATGCACCAGGGAACGCAGAAAGACCAGCATAAAACCGGCCAGATGGACCACTGCCATGGGCGCAAGGCGTACCCCGGTGAACACGCCCAGGTGCGGACCCGAGAGCAGCGCGACCAGCAGGGCCACCATGCCACCCGCCAGCAGTTCCTCTGTGCGCAGATTGCCGGCGAGCAACATCCAGGCTACCCAGCCCGGTACAAATACCAGCAGATAATGCACCCGGCGTACCGGTTGCTGCGGTGATGAATGCCCCGTATCCATAACTCCTCGCACTATTACGCCTGTATTGTGTCCGCGTTTCCCCGCACAAGGTGTGCAGTAAATATCCGCTCGACTGATTCCGGAGACAGCTCTCGTTAACACCGTGATTCCCGGACTTCCGGGCAGACACTAAAGAATTCAGAACCGTCCGGTATTGATCACGGTCAAGTTCTGCGGTGTTTTTTCGCCACGACTGCCCGCTGACTTCAACACAGTCGACAACAGTGACCATGCAAGCGTGTTTATTGATGTGCATCAAAACATGCCGGCCCGGAATATGGCATACAGTCACAGTCGTGTACTGCTGCAGTCCGAAGCACCGGTCACAGCATGCATCAATAATGGTATTCACCCCGGGGGCAAGCCAATGCAACAGTTCCAGTACATACGCCGTTTCCGTGATCTTGGTATTGACGATGTACCGCTGGTTGGTGGTAAAAATGCATCCCTGGGCGAGATGTATCAGGCACTGTCCGGGGAAGGTGTCATGGTTCCCAACGGTTTTGCCACCACAGCGCAGGCCTACCGCGATTACCTGGCCCACAATAATCTGGAAACACCCATACGCGAGGCGCTGGCAGCGCTGGATATCGAGGATGTCGATGCACTGGCCGCCACCGGTGCACTGATTCGCGGCTGGATCGTGGATGCACAGCTGCCGCCCCGGCTGGCCACCGAGATCACCGCTGCCTATACAGAGCTGAGCGCGGAATACGGTACTGATACCGATGTTGCCGTGCGCAGCTCCGCAACCGCAGAAGACCTGCCGGATGCCTCGTTTGCCGGCCAGCAGGAAACCTACCTGAATATACGCGGCAACGAACACCTGCTGCGCACCTGCAAGCGAGTCCTGGCGTCCCTGTTCACGGACCGCGCCATTCATTATCGCGTTGACAAGGGCTTCGAGCACATGAGTATTGCACTGTCTATCGGTGTGCAAAAGATGGTGCGCTCCGATATCGGAGCATCGGGCGTGATGTTCACGCTGGACACGGAAAGCGGTTTTCGCGATGTGGTGATGGTCACCTCGGCCTACGGACTCGGCGAAAATGTGGTCCAGGGTGCGGTCAATCCGGACGAATTCCTGGTATTCAAGCCAACCCTGGAACAGGGACACCGGCCCGTTATTCGCCGTCACCTGGGTGAAAAGGCCATCAAGATGATTTACACCAGGGACCCGGTCACGGCCGAGGCCACGCGCAACGTCGAGGTAAAAAAATCCGAACAACAGCGCTTCTCGATCACCGATGACGAGGTACTGCAGCTGGCGCGCTATGCCACCGCCATCGAGCGTCACTATTCAGCCCGCGCCGGTAAACCACGACCCATGGATAGCGAATGGGCACGGGACGGCATCAGCGGTGAACTGTACATCGTACAGGCGCGGCCGGAGACCGTGCACTCGATTCGCACCGATGCCTTTCAGGATATCTACACCCTCAATGAACACAGCAGGGTATTGAGCGAGGGCAAGAGCGTCGGTGCCAGGATCGGCGCCGGGCGGGCACGCATCATCCTCGAGGCCGCGCACATGCACGACCTGCTGCCCGGCGAGGTACTGGTCACCGATATTACCGACCCCGACTGGGAGCCGGTCATGAAGATCGCCAGCGCCATCGTCACCAATCGTGGTGGACGTGTTTGCCATGCAGCGATCGTGGCACGCGAGCTGGGCATCCCGGCAGTAGTCGGGACCGGTACCGCTACCCGCGATATCCAGGATGGCCAGGAGGTCACCGTTTCCTGCGTCGAGGGTGACAGTGGCTACGTCTATGAAGGCATTCTGCCCTTTAGCAGCGAACGGGTTGATCTTTCAGGACTGCAGCGGCCACAGACGAATATCATGCTGATCGTTGGCAACCCGGTACAGGCGCTGGAGTATTCGGCCTTCCCCAATGATGGCGTCGGACTGGCCAGGCTTGAATTTATTATCAACAACAGTATCGGTATTCACCCGCGAGCACTGCTGGAGCACAGCTGTTTGCCGGATGACATCCGGCAGCAGATCGCGACACGTGCGGCCGGCTATGCCAGTCCACGGGATTTCTATATTGATCGACTGGCCGAGGGTGTCGGCACCATTGCCGCCGCCTTCTATCCGAAGCCGGTCATTGTACGCATGAGCGACTTCAAGTCGAACGAATACGCCGCACTGCTGGGCGGTGCAGGCTTTGAGCCACACGAGGAAAATCCCATGATCGGCTTTCGCGGCGCCAGCCGTTATTACTCGGATGCCTTTGCCGAGTGCTTTGCACTGGAATGCGCCGCCATGAAGAAAGTACGCGAGGACATGGGCCTCGATAACCTGGAATTAATGATCCCGTTCGCGCGTACGGTCAGCGAGGTCCAGCAGGTACTGGAACTGATGGCGCGGCATGGTCTGCGGCGCGGTGACAAGGGACTGAAGATCAAGCTGATGTGCGAGATCCCGGCGAATGCAGTACTTGCCAGCCAGTTCCTGGAACAGTGTGACGGTTTCTCCATCGGCTCCAACGACCTGACCCAGCTGACCCTTGGCGTGGACCGGGATTCCGGGCTGCTGAGCGGATATGACGAACGTAACGAGGCCGTCACCGCGCTCATGGGTATGGCGATCAATGCCTGCCAGGCGGTCGGCAAATATGTCGGTATCTGCGGCCAGGCACCGTCAGATTTTCCGGAAATAACCCGCTGGCTGGTCGAACAGGGGATCGAGTCGATATCGCTCAATCCGGACAGTATCCTGAAGATGACCGGTGTCGTACTGGAAATAGAACAGGAGATGGAACGCAATCAGGCGGTCAGCCAACAGCGGTGAAAAAGCTGCGGCAGGGTTACCTGGAAACCCGGGGCATGCCCGGGAACAAGTTCGTAATCAGCGCCGGCAAGCAGTCGCACGGACGGCTGTTCATGATGCGTATTCCTTATACAAACGTGGCTCGGGGAAACAGCCAAACCAGTGGAGTATGCTTATGAGTAACAGGTCTTCCGGTGGACCGCAGGACGGAGGAACGCATTACAGTATCGAGATACAACCGGTGCTGCCCGAACAGTTTTCCCGACTGCCTGAACTGGCCAATGATTTGTATTACAGCTGGAATCACCCGGTCAGGGGTCTGTTTAGGCACCTCGATGAAGACTGCTGGAATGCCTGCGGCCACAACCCCGTGGTGTTTCTGCGCCGACTGCGCCAGCACATGATTGACGCAGCAGCCAGCAACCCGATCCTGCTGGCAGAGTACCGCCAGGCCCTGTCAAACTACGACACCTATCTTGAACAGAAACCGAATATCTGTATCGACGGCTATCTCGATCGTGATACCGACCTGGTTGCCTACTTCTCGGCAGAGTATGGCTTCCACGAGAGTATGCCGATTTATGCCGGCGGGCTCGGGATACTGGCGGCTGATTATTGCAAGGCCATGAGCAACCTGTGGGTACCGTTCGTTGGCGTCGGTATTCTTTACCACGAAGGCTATTTCCGGCAGCGTCTCGACTGTAACGGCACACAAATAGCCGAACGTCTGCGCAGCGAATCATCGGACATGCCGGTATCCCCGGCACTGGACGCTGCCGGCAGGCACATCGTGGTACAGGTCGAACTACCCGGGCGGCAGCTTGATATCAGGGTCTGGCAGGTCAATGTTGGCCATATCCGTCTCTACCTGCTGGACAGCGATGTCAGCAGTAACAGTGACGCGGACCGACAGCTGACGGCACAACTCTACGGTGGTGACAATACTATACGCATACAGCAGGAAATCATTCTTGGCATAGGCGGGGTGCGTGCACTGCGTGCCCTCGGGCAACAACCTACGGTATGGCATATAAACGAGGGCCATGCGGCCTTCCTGATACTGGAACGCTGCCGCGAACACATCCACAGGGGGATGTCATTCGACAGTGCACTGGAACTGGTGGCCGCGGGTACTGCATTCACCACACACACGCCGGTGCCTGCCGGGCATGACGTGTTCAGCGAGGAAGTCATGCGCCACTATTTCCGGAATTTCATCCAGGAGCTGGGCATTCCGGAACAGCAGTTTCTGCAGCTGGGCGCGAACCCGCGGGATGCCGGAGGGTTCTGCACCACCACACTGGCCATACACGGATCACGTTTCCGCAACGGCGTCAGCCGCATCCACGGCGAGATTGCCTCGGAGATGGAGTCCTACCTGTGGCCCGATATACAACCCGGCGAAAATCCGATCGCCGCCATCACCAACGGTGCAGATGTAGACACCTACCTCGCCGGCTCCTGGGTTGCGCTGTTCGAGATGTACATGGGTGGCGGCTGGCGTGCCCAACTCACAAATGTCCGTTTCTGGGAGACGTTCATCAGCAAGATCCCGGACCACGTATTCCGCAGTGTACGCCAGCTGCTCAAGGCAGCGGCACTCGAGGAGATCCGCAGCCGTGCCATCCTGCAATACGAGCGTTGTGCGCAAACCAGGTCACTTTGCAAGCATTTAACCCGCAACCTGACACCGCACAATCTCGATACGCTGCTGATTGGTTTTGCACGCCGTTTTGCGGTGTACAAGCAGGCCGGACTGTTGTTCAGGGATCTGCCACGGCTGGCACGGCTGCTGAATGATCCGGACCGGCCGGTTACGCTGGTATTCGCAGGCAAGGCACACCCCAGCGACAAACCGGGACAGGCGCTGCTGGCATACATTTACGAAATCAGCCTGCGACCCGAATTCCAGGGGCGGGTCGTTCTGCTGGAAAACTACAACCTGTCCATGACCCGCGAACTGCTGCCCGGTGTCGACGTCTGGCTGAATACCCCTAAATACCCGATGGAGGCCTGTGGTACATCCGGCATGAAGTCAGCCATCAATGGCGTCCTCAACCTCAGTGTACTGGATGGCTGGTGGGCCGAGGCCTGGAACGGCGAAAATGGCTGGGCAATCACGCCGCACCCGGAATTCGATGCCGACACCCGGGAACAGCTCGAGGCGGATGAATTAATGAACATACTCGAGTACCAGGTCATTCCGACCTACTATGATCGCAATCAGGAAGGCGATACAGCGGCGTGGACACGCATGGCCAAGGCCTCCATGATGACCATACTGCCGCGTTTTAATACCATACGCATGGCACTCGACTACCTGCGCACGTCCTACGCACCCGCTGCAAGGGATAGTCGCTTGCTGGGTCTGGACAAGGCCAGCGGCGCACACGAGCTGGCCAGCTGGAAGCACAAAATTACAAAGAGCTGGATCGGGGTAAGCGGGCATTTGACCAGTCCGCTACCGGCATCAATCAGCACCCGGGAGACATTACAGCTGGCAGTGGAAGTACATCTCAACGGCCTGGATGCGACGGACATCGCCGTCGAGTGCATCCTTGGCCATGCTGCAGCAACAGAACAGTTTCAGACGGAACACTGCCTGTCATTTGAACTGGCTGGCAGCAGCAACAGCGGGGTTGCCAGCTACCGATGCGATTTGTTTGATACCGCTGGCAGTTGCACCCAGGGCGGTCAGCAGATGTTCAGGATTCGACTCTATCCCTGCCACCCGTTATTGAATCACCCGCTGGAGTGCGGGCGCATGATCTGGCTGTAGCGGGAGCATTACAGTTACCGCATTGTTTTACATGCCCGCCCGTGGTGTCATAAATCGCAAGATTGGGGTTATAATCAGGACACTTACTGCTCATGGAGAGTATGAAGCAGGTTGCCATTTTGACAGAATCAGTCACCGAAACCTTCTTTCTCCCTGAAGAACTTAATCGCCAGGCCTTCATGCTACCGGCCGATATCTACAACCTTGCCCATACCCTGTTGACCCGTAGCGAGTTCAATTGCGTGTTTGTGCCCATTCGATCGCTGCAGTTTCTCGGCGTCATCACAGCTAGCGAGATCGTGTTTGTCGACAGTCAGTCATACGCCTACAACCAGGACGAGGGTGGCAGGCTGATTATGATTGTCTGGAAGTTTCAGTCGACAACTGCAAGGGCATCTCTGCAACAGCCAGTAGCGTGCAGCATGCATGCCTACCACCCTGACAGCAGGGATATCCAGTTGCGCCTGGTCGCAGATTTCAGGGAAGCGCTGGAATCACTCGATCAGCGCTACCGCAACCGGGCATTGCCGGCAAATGGCGCCAGAATCCTGATGTTACAGACCAAGCAGCACTAGGCGGTCAGACTGGCAAACAGGGTCGGTAATTTTTCCGGCAAGCGGTCGACGTTGTCGATAATCGTGTAGTTGTTTGCGCCAAAGATGCGCTTCACGTAGTCATCGGCATTCGGATCCAGCGTCAGGCAGTAACAAAGAACGCCGTGCCCGTAAAGTTCTTCCACGGCCTTCTTGGTGTCATGCCGCAGGTGCTGCGGATCACGCTCATCTACATCGGCCGGTTCACCGTCTGTGACCAGCAGGATCAGCTTGCGTTTCTCCTGCTGCCTTAACAGGTGATAACCGGCATGTCGCAGTGCCGCACCCATGCGCGTGGACAGCCCGCCACGCATGCCGGCCAGGCGCGCTTTGGCCTCGTCATCAAAATGCTGGGTAAAATCCTTGAAGCGGTAGTACTGCACATCGTGACGGCCATCAGAGGCAAAGCCGTGAATGGCGAAGGGATCACCGATGCCTTCTATTGCAGTGGACACCAGTGTGGCCGCTTCACGGGTCAGTTGCAGCACAGTCTTGTCCGAACCACCGAGGGTTTCATTGGTGGACTCGGACAGATCCAGTAACAGCACCACGGACAGGTCCCTGTTCTTGAGCACATTGCGCATGGTAATGCGTGGATTCGGTTGCTCGCCCATGCGAATCGCCACCATGGCATCAATAGCGGCATTAATATCAATCTCGTCACCGTCTTCCATATTGCGCACACGCTGCACACCCTCGGGAGTCAACAGATCGATAATTTGCTTGATGCGATGGGCGACCGGCTTGTACTCGGTGATGATCTCATGGATATCTTCCGGGTCTCCCATGGGCTGGCGACGTTCGTAAACAGTCGCCCAGTCCGGCCGCGCCAGCTGGATGTGATAGTCCCATTCCGAATAGTGAAACGGATCGGAGACTGGTAGCTTGCCCCACATCTCATTGAAACTTTTGGTGTTTTCCAGATCATCCTCGTAGGGATACAGTTCGCTTGAACAGGTCCAGATCTCCTGCGCGTCATCGCCGGCAAGCTCGCAATCCAGTTCGTTAATCATTTCCATAACACTGACTTGCTTGCGTACCTGGCGCTGGCTGGCCGGCACATATTCGTTTTCCACGTCCCATGTCAGTTCCTCGAACTCCCACACGAAGCGGTTATCATCACGATACGGTATCCGAATACGTTCCAGGATACGCAGGCTGGGTACTTCCTTGCGCGCAGCAAATAAATTAAATAATTCAAGACCCATGTGCCAGGAAAACTGGCCATCATCCTGATGTTCATCAACTTCAGCGTGGAACCGCTTTACAAACTTGTTTAATTCAGCATCGTCACTCTGTACTTCACTATCCAGCAACATCAGCACCAGGTGTTCCAGTACCAGCATCGCCGGATGCTCCGGCGCCTCGTCATACCCCAGCATCAACAGCGAACACCACAGTTTCTTTAGCCCCGGAAATTCCAGAATGGCCTTGTATTCGATGCGCGCATCTTCAAGGAGCCCAATGAAATTCATTTGCGCCGGTGACAACTCCTCGGCCGATATCGGTGCACTGGTATAACTCATGTGGGCAGCCATATGCGCTGCCGTCGCGCGATACACTTCCAGACCGGGTATATCGCCAATGTCATCAACCGCATCCGGCATATGCAGGACCCGGGTTTCTATATATGGACGGAAATCTGCAAAGTCGGCACCGGTCGGGCGCAGAAAAAAATCCCTGCCCCACAGTGCACGCAAATAGAAATTTAGTTTTCGCTGGGTCTTTACAAAGAGAACACCACGGCGCTCTTTTTGCAGCATGGCCTGGCTGTCTTTCGACTCCAGATTGAAATACGCCGTCAGATTGTCATAGTCACGGCGATAGGCTTGCGCACCAAAGTTACTCCAGCGACGCAGACCGCTTAGTGTTAATTTCGATAACAGGTCATCGACGTGGTTCAACATCGGCCGCACGCCGCGTGATGCGGTTGATGCGAGCTGGTGAATCAGCGTCAGATAGCCGCGGAACAGCTCGGCGTCACCCAGGCGGCGGGCAGCAGAAGGCATGCTGTTGAAGAACAGGACAATGACCTCACCAGAGGTCATGGAAGACAGCTTCATAGCACCGGTCAGACAATCCGAGATGATGTCTTCACCACACTCTTTAGCAACCAGCGGAATTTCTTGCAGATAGGTAGTAACGACATCACTGCCACGACCCAGGTTAGACAGTGTGCTGGCACCGTCCAGGTATTCTTGCAAACCTGCAGGCGACATCACCCGTGATGCTTCCAGGAATGTTGCTTCCAGGACATCCCGGATTTCGGGATCCTCGTCCCTCAGGGCTTCATCGTAGTCTTCGAGTTTTAGTGACATATCAGTTGTTCAATGCGTAGTCATTGCGAGTGGAGCCAGGAATACTTGACAGAGTTACAGTTCATCAAGATTTTGCTTCGTCACCTTGTTTCACGCAATGACAGGCCGAACATTTAACCAAAGAATGTCTGTACCGCAGCATTCAACGTATCACGCATATCAGGATCATCCGTTAGTGGTGTCACCATCGTCATACTGCATGCAGCTTCTGCTCCGACACCCTCGGCAATCAACTGACCAGCATAGACCAACAAGCGCGTGGAAATACCCTCATCAAGACCATGCCCTTTCAGGTTACGTGCCCGATGCGCTATTTGTACCAGTTTTTTTGCAGTTTCAGCATCGACACCGGATTCCCTGGCTACAATTTGAACCTCAAGATCTTCTTCCGGATAGTCAAAATCGAGACCACCAAAACGCTGCTTGGTGGACTGCTTCAGATCTTTCATCAGACTCTGGTAGCCCGGATTATAGGAAATCACCAGCTGGAAATCTGCATGAGCCTCTATCAGTTCGCCCTTTTTATCCAGTGGCAAATTGCGACGGTGATCGGTCAAGGGGTGAATCACCACTGTTGTATCCTGGCGCGCCTCGACCACCTCATCCAGGTAACAAATTGCGCCAATACGCGCCGCCGTGGTCAATGGCCCGTCCTGCCATTTGGTGCCGTCCTTGTCGAGAAGGAAACGACCCACCAGGTCCGAGGCAGTCATATCTTCGTTACAGGCAACCGTGATTAACGGTTTACCCAGTTTCCAGGCCATGTGTTCAATAAAGCGTGATTTACCGCAACCAGTCGGGCCTTTAACCATCATAGGCATACGTACTTCGTATGCTGATGTATACAGCGCCAGCTCATCACCGACGGGCTCGTAATACGGTTCGGTTTTGATTTTGTACTGTTCGATATCTACTGATTCAGACATAACACACCTTTTCCAGTCGTGATTACTTGTCGCATTTTTTCGTCGTCTTTATCTATCGTCCGCGGTTTCATGTTCGCCGGACCAACCAGCAGACCTTGCCTTGGAAATAGCCAAATCATGTATTCGCTGATGGCGCTTGCGCAATTCAGCCGGCAGATGGCCAACCATACAACCATATTTATCCCACTCGGCGTTCACCTTATCCAGCAAGACATCTATCTGACCAGAATTCCAGCCTTCACAGGTTTCGGTCTCGGGAAGTATGCCAAACACCCAGGCATCACGAATAATCTTTCCAATGGTGGTCATCGCACCATTAACATCATTATTGATACCTACATATGTATTGCTACGTGTCGCCATAATCAGAAAAGCCCCTGACCGAACAACTGCCGGACAGGGGCTTCTTTTATACCTCTAGCCGCAAGTCTTATACGGAAGTGCCACGGTAAATCACCATGGCGGTACCTGCAGATTGTGCGAAGTTATCAAATCCCAGCAGGCGCACGTGGTTGTCTGGATGTGCTTTGTGACAGGCTTCAACTTCAGCCAGGATGTTGTCAACGTTGGTCTCGCCAAACATGGGCAGTTTCCACATGTACCAGTAGTTACTGATTGCGTTCTCTGGTTCTGTGTGCTCGATACCCGGGTTCCAGCCTTTATCTACAATGTACTGAATCTGGGCACGCGTTGATTCCGGGCTCAGCGCCGGCAGATACGAAAAAGTCTCATACTTGCGGCTTTGAGCCGCATCACTCAAACTTGAGTTGTAGTCTTGTACATCACTCATTTTAAATACTCTCCAGAATGTATTGAACTTGATTAATGAGGCAGGTCCTCGTGACCTGCCTCACTCGCCAACGTGCCTACTTATGGGCAACGTCAATTTTGTCAACGGTATCAAATTCGAACTTGATCTCTTTCCAGGTTTCCATAGCGATCTTGAGTTCCGGGCTATGTGCAGCTGCCTTGGTAAGGACGTCCTTACCTTCCTTCTCAAGCTCAACACCCTGATTACGCGCCTCAACACAGGCTTCAACGGCAACACGGTTAGCCGCAGCGCCCGCTGCATTACCCCATGGGTGACCCAATGTGCCGCCACCGAACTGCAAGCAGGAATCATCGCCAAAGATGCTGACCAGCGCTGGCATGTGCCAAACGTGGATACCACCGGAAGCAACCGGAATCACACCAGGCATTGAACCCCAGTCCTGGTCAAAGAACAGACCCCTTGAACGATCTTCCTTAATGAAAGAATCACGCATGGTGTCAATCCAGCCCAGCGTTGCATCGCGGTCGCCTTCCAGCTTACCGACAACAGTACCGGAGTGAAGGTGATCGCCACCGGACAGACGCAAGATCTTGGTTAATACGCGGAAGTGAATACCGTGGTGTGGGTTGCGATCAAGTACCGCATGCATGGCACGGTGAATGTGCAACAACATGCCGTTGTCCTGGCACCACTGAGCCAACTGAGTATTTGCAGACAGCCCACCGGTCAGGTAGTCATGCATGATGATCGGTGCGCCGATTTCTTTTGCATATTCAGCACGCTTCATCATTTCATCAGCAGTTGGCGCAGTACAGTTCAGGTAGTGACCCTTACGTTCGCCAGTTTCCGCTTCCGCTTTATGGATCTCTTCCATAACGAAGTTAAAACGTGCCCTCCAGCGCATGAAAGGTTGAGAGTTTACGTTCTCATCATCCTTGGTGAAATCCAGACCACCGCGCAGGCCTTCATAACAGGCACGACCATAATTCTTCGCAGACAGACCCAGTTTAGGCTTAATGGTACAACCCAGCAGAGGACGGCCATATTTGTTCAGGATGTCACGTTCCATCTGAATACCCTGCGGCGGGCCATTACAGGTCATAACATAAGCAACCGGGAAGCGGATATCTTCAAGACGTAATGCGCGCAGTGCCTTAAAGCCAAATACGTTACCGACCAAAGACGTCAGGATGTTTACAACGGAGCCTTCTTCAAACAAATCGATCGGGTAAGCAACGAATGCGTAGAAACAGGTATCATCGCCCGGTACATCTTCAATTGCATAGCAACGACCCTTGTAATAATCCAGATCTGTCAGCAGATCGGTCCATACAGTCGTCCAGGTACCGGTTGAAGATTCAGCAGCAACCGCAGCGGCAACTTCTTCACGGGGCACACCATCCTGAGGTGTTATTTTGAAACACGCCAGAATGTCGGTTTCTTTAATGGTGTAATCCGGTTCCCAATACGTCTCGCGGTATTCTTTTACACCCGCGCTATAAGTTTTAGCCATAATCTGTTCTCCTAATAGAATTCTGCTACCCGGCCGAGCCAGCGGGGCCGGCTGGTATATAGCCTCGTGCCTGCTGACTCGATTTACCTATTGTTACAGTGTAGTACTATAAATAATATTAAATAATAATGATAATTTTCATAAATAATCACTTATGTTATAGCAGCTTGTTATTATTTGGACTTCTCTTCATCTTCCCCGTCCAGGGGCATGTCATAGGACGCCATGCTCGGGCGTTCCATGTCATCGTGTACGGTGGATTTGTGGTCACCACGGCGGACCAGGTGCTGTTCCAGGGCATCCCCGCGCAGCGGAACACTTTCCTCTCCATACATAATCTGGCGAATCATGCGATCCCCGAAGCGCAGCAAGGCCATGTCATCGCTCAGCAGTTCGTCGTAGCTGGCCTGGTCTAAATCAAAGGTGGTCTTGAAGCCGGCACTCTTGATAAATTCGCGAAAGCGGTCCAGGTCATAACAGGCCATAAAGAAAAACTTCAGGCTGGTCCTGGACATATTGCCAATGGCCGGTCCGGCTGATTTTACCTTGAGGATCAATTGCCGCCAGGCACGACCGTGTTCATCGTATTCTTCTAGCCCCTGTTCCACACGGTATTCATCGATGGTGAGCCTGCGATCTTCGCGATGACCATGGCAATGATCTTCCTCGACCAGTGCGTAGGAGGCACGATCAAAATTCTCGTCCTGGCGGCGCGTGGAAAGCAGGCCGACGGGATAATAGCGACACGCTGTCGGCCGGTCCTCGTAAACACTGCAGCCCTCGTCGGTCACGAACTGACAGGCGTTGGTGCCCTCTTTCGGCTTGTATTTGACACCACCAACACTGTTCTTGCCGAACTCGAAGGGTTCCGTGTACTGCCTGAGAAACTCGGTAGAGGTAATGCCCAAACGTGTCTTCAGACGCAGGATGTCATACGGCGTCAGCATGATATTGATGTTCATGCAGCAGGCGTTGAAACAATCGATGTCCTTGTGGCAGCGGAACTGGATGACAGCATCGCCTTCCAGCTGATTGGGAACAACCGGTGTATCCGGTATCGGGGAATCATCAATCAGTTTTTCATCGGACATGGTGCAACCTCTCTCTGCAATCCTGCTTCTTAAAGGGGTCAGTACCCTTTTTCATCACACTGCGACAAATCAACATTCATAGGAACGAAAAAGGGTACTGACCCCTTTAAAAACAAAAAGTCCGGGCACCGCAAGGCACCCGGACTTTTGATCAAACGACTGTTCGGGTGTTACTTGAACAGCTTGGACTTGTCGACCAGATCAACATGGGCGCGCTTGAAGCAGGTCCATTTCTGGGTCTCTTTGTCATACACAGAGTTAACAAAGCATTTCCAGTTCTCCTCATCGACAAAGTTCTTGTCCATGCGGTAGTAGAAACCCGGGTAACGGGATTCCTGACGGAACTCGATGTGCTTCATATGTGCTTCAGCTGTGATGATGCGGTGGTAGTTCTCCCAGGCACGCAGCAGTTCATGCAGGTCCTTGGCGCGCATCTTCTCGGCATCTTCCTTCAGCATGTCGATCTTCTCACCCGCCACTGCCAGCATGTGCTCGTTGGTGGTGTAGTAGGTCGCAACACCGGCCACATACTCGTCCATGATCTTCTGCAGACGAAACTGCAGCATCTTCGGCGTGATGTAATTCGGGTTGATGTCGATCGCAGTACTGTAGTCCTTATGTTCCATGTAGTTACGAACCGGCTTGTAGATCTCGGCAACCAGATCTTCTACAGAGGTATCAAGCTCGGGCTTCAGATCCTTGTTGTCCAGGCAGTACTTGACCATGGCCTTGGCAGCCAGACGGCCTTCTGCATGGGAACCGGAAGAGAACTTGTGGCCGGATGCGCCCACGCCGTCGCCGGCAGTCCACAGACCGGTAACCGTCGTCATGGCACGGTAGCCCCAGTTCCAGCCCTTCGGCAGGTGCTCCGGAATACCATCGCCCAGGCCTTCGTCGGTCGGTGCGCCCACATCGGTCGGACCCGATACCCAGATGCCGCAGCAACCGGAGTGTGAACCCAGCAGGTAGGGTTCGGTCGGCATCAGCTCGGAGTTTTTCTTTTCCGGCTCGATATTCTCACCCACCCAGATACCGCACTGGCCGACACACATGTCGAGGAAATCTTCCCAGGCTTCCGCCTCGAGGTGCTTCACTTCGCGCGGTGTCAGGGTCTCACGCAGATTGGCAAGGGCGGTCACTGTGTCCATCCAGATAGGACCACGACCTTCCTTCATCTCTTTCAGCATGAGGTGGTTACGCAGGCAGGAAGCCGGCACAGCCGCTGCGCCGTAAGGAGGATAATCATCCAGCATCTCCTTGTTGCGCTGCATGTAGATCTCGCCCGTGGCGTTGGTGGCCTGTGACTTGAACAGCAGGAACCAGGCGCCAACCGGACCGTAACCGTCTTTAAAACGGGTCGGGACGAAGCGATTTTCCATCAGGGTCATCTCCGCACCAGCCTCGGCTGCCATGGAGTAGGTAGAACCGGCATTCCAGACCGGATACCAGGCACGACCCGTGCCTTCACCGACAGAACGCGGACGGAAGATGTTCACACAACCGCCGGCAGCCAGCAGGATGGCCTTGGCCTTGTAGACGTAGACCTTGTCTTCGCGTACCGAGAAACCAACAGCACCGGCGATACGGTTGGAATCGTTCTTGTCGTTGACCAGCTTGACGATGAAGATACGTTCCTGAATGTTGTCGGTACCCAGCGCCTTCTTGGCGGCCTCGGCAACAATCCACTTGTAGGACTCACCGTTAATCATGATCTGCCACTTGCCTGAACGTACCGGCTTGCCGCCGTCTTTCAGGGGTGTCATACCCTTGGAACCGTCAAAACGCTCACCGTTCTCGTCGGTCTTCCAGATCGGCAGACCCCATTCCTCGAACAGATGTACAGATTCGTCGACGTGGCGGCCAACATCGTAGGCCAGGTCGTCACGGGTGATACCCATCAGGTCATTGGAGACCATGCGGGTGTAATCGGCCGGGTCCTGCTCGGTGCCAATATAGGTATTAATAGCGGACAGGCCCATTGCCACGGCACCGGAACGGTCCATAGCGGCCTTGTCGACCAGACGTATTTTAAGATCGGTACCTTCTGCCCAGCGCATGACTTCATAAGCCGCGCCGCAACAGGCCATACCACCGCCGATCAGAAGAATATCTACTTCTTCCTCGACGACTTCAGGATTTCCAAATTCACCTGCCATGATAAAATTCCTCTTACTTGGATTACTTGTTATTCAGCCAATTATACGTTCAGTAGTTCGCTGCGATCGCCTTCGCGGAAACCGTTGCACTGTACGAAGAAGCCTGGCTCTTCAATCTTGGACATATCCGCTTCCGGCTTGCCACTATAAGGATCGATGGAGCCTTCCGGAGTGGTACGAATCGGGAACTTGAAGCGTTTCAGGGTGCCGTTACGGAACTTGATGGTCCACATAATGGAATCAGAACCACGCAGTGGCTGAACTGAACCACCTAATGGTACGATGTCGGCATAGTGACGGGCTTCGATGGCCTGCTGCGGGCAGATCTTGACGCAGGAATAGCATTCCCAGCACTGCTCGGGCTCCTGGTTGAAGGCCTTCATGGCATGACCTGTTTCAGAACCGTCCTTGTCCAGCTTCATAAGGTCGTGCGGGCAGATGTACATGCAAGCAGTCTTGTCCTGACCCTTACAGCCATCGCACTTATCTGTACGTACAAATGTTGGCATGTTATTTCTCCATCTTATTAATGATTACTGCAGTTTTTAATACTCCGTTGCCCCGTGCCGGCAGCGGCGGTCCCTAGAGTCGTTACCACACCGCGGCATAGCCGCTCACCCTGATCCTGACTCCCCCTGTGGATAAGTGTCTCTGTTTGCGATCAGGCTGCGACAGGCTGTAGTCTCCTGCCGTCGCGCGCGGATGTCCGCGCGCAATCCCTCCTGAGGAGGGGTGGCATACGATACCCCTTTGCTTGTGATTTTCAAACCAGAATTATCTTGCCGCGAATAAAGCCAGCTTATCCCTGTTAAATACAGGATTTATGGGCGTTACTTATTGATAATGTTATTAATATTTATCCACAGCCTATCCGAATACGCTTATGTAGTGATGTGCCTACCCCATTAGCAGGCAGGCCATTTATCCACAGCCTGGACAATGGCTTTGCCGCTAGCACAGGCCTGCCATTCTCACACTGATAACCACCAGCAATAGCGCGAACACGCGTTGCAGGGTCACCCGGGGTAGATGGTGTGCCAGGCGCACACCCAGTGGCGCCATGGGCACACTGGCCACGACTATCGCCGCAACAGCCGGCCAATAGACAAACCCCGTATTGAGACCCGGCTGTTGCGGCGTATCCAGTCCGCTGATGATGAAGCCCAGGGTCCCGGCCAGCGCGATCGGCAGGCCCAGGGTCGCCGAGGTCCCCACGGCGTGGCGAATGTCCAGCTGGTGCCACATCAGGTAGGGCACGGTCAGGGAGCCTCCGCCGATGCCCAGCAGACCGGATACCAGCCCGATAATACCGCCGGCCACACCCAGCCCGGGCCACCCCGGCAAGGGCCGCTGCGCCACCGGCTTCGTACCCAGCAACAACTTGATCGCCACGGCGAACACGAACACCCCGAACACCAGCGCGAGGCCGTTACTGCTCAGATGCCTGGCCAGCCAGGCGCTGGCCAGCGCCCCCGGCAGGATACCCGGCACCATCAGGCGCACCACCGGCCAGTGCACCCCGCCACGCCGGTGGTGTGCCAGCAGGGACGCGATCGAGGTCGGGATAATCACCGCCAGCGAACTGCCCACTGCATAGTGCATCAAGCTGTCGGCCGCGAAGCCCTGCCGGGCAAACAACAGTAGCAGCGCCGGCACGATCACCAGCCCGCCACCGATCCCCAGCAGCCCGGCCAGCATGCCGGCGCAGGCACCTGCCAATAGATAAGTCAGTAATTCCATGCGGGGGATGTAGCGCCAGCGGCAGAAACGCAGCGCGATTGCAGGGCTGAATTCATTCGGCCCTGCAGGTAAAGTTGTTCGACTTCACGGCCCCAACGTCCCGACCCGTTACCGAATCCAGATCGTCTTGGCATTCACAAACTCGTGAATACCGAGGCGTGACAACTCGCGGCCGTAGCCAGAGTGCTTGATACCACCGAAGGGCAGGCGCGGGTCGCTCTTTACCAGGCCGTTGACGAAGGCGCTGCCGCATTGCAGCTGCCGGGCAACCCGTTCACCGCGGGCGCTGTCCTGTGTCCAGACACTACCGCCCAGGCCAAAGTCGGTGTCATTGGCGACGCGCACGGCTTCACTCTCGTCGGCGACACGGATGATACTGGCCACCGGGCCAAACAGCTCTTCGCGCCAGGCACGCACCGCCGGCGTGACATGGTCGAGTATGGAGGGCTGGTAGAAGGCGCCGCTACCGGCCTCCGGATTGCAGCCGGTCACGGCCACCGCGCCGGCCGCCAGGCTGTCAATCACCTGCTGGTGCAACTCGTCGCGCAGGTCGATGCGCGCCATGGGACCCAGGGTATTGGTCTCATCAAGCGGGTCGCCCATACGCAGCGCTTCAACGGCGACCTTGAAGGCCGCCACGAAGGCATCGGCGACGGCCTCAACGACAATAAAACGCTTGGCCGCGATACAGCTCTGGCCGGTATTGAGGAAGCGCGACACCACGGCCTGCTCGATGGCCAGCTCCAGGTCAGCGTCTTCCAGTACGACAAAGGCGTCAGAGCCGCCCAGTTCCAGCAGCGATTTCTTGATCTGTGCCCCGGCGGTGGCGGCTACCTGCCGGCCGGCCGGCTCGCTGCCGGTAAGGGTCACGGCATGTACGCGGTCGTCCTCGATCACAGACGCGACCTGTGAGGACGGAATCATCAGTGTAGTAAACACGCCCTTCGGGAAACCCGCCTCGTCGAACACCGCCTGGATCGCGCGGGCACACTGCGGCACATTGGAGGCATGCTTCAACAGGCCGGTATTGCCGGCCAGCAACGCCGGTGCGGCAAAACGAAATACCTGCCAGAAAGGGAAATTCCACGGCATCACCGCCAGTACCGTGCCCAGCGGCTGGCAGGTGACCAGGCTGCGCCCGGCATCGGACTCGATCAGCTCGTCGGCCAGAAAGGCCGCGCCCTGATCGGCATAATATTCGCAGCCCAGGGCACTCTTTTCGATCTCGGCACGGGCCTCCCGTATGGGCTTGCCCATCTCCTGCGTCATCAGGCGCGCGAACTCGCCGGCGTGGACGCGCAACACCGCCGCGGCGCGACGTAACAGCGCGCCACGCTCGTCAATCGGCGCAGCCGCCCAGTCCGGCGCGGCCTGCGCACTGTTAAACAGGGCAACATCAAGTTCGGCCAGTGTGAAACTATCGACCTCGCAGTGGATCGAACCGTCAAACGGATTTACAGATTTGAATGTCACGTTCATGTCCTTATCGTTAGAATGCCGGCTGGGACTGAAGCGGCTTTTCTGCAACTATAACTGACTATGCGCCTTATCATCACTGCATTCCTGACCTGCTGCTGCCTGCTCGGCGCGGGTGCCCATGCTACGGCCAATGACCCGGACGAGGCCCGGCGCACGCAATTCCTCAAGGCTTACAAGGCATTGGAACAAAAGCGCTATCGCGATTATCAGCGACTCGCCAAATCACTCATCGACTACCCGCTGTACCCCTACCTGGAATTCTGGGAGATGCGCGGCAACCTGCAACACCTCAGTAACGAGGAGATTGCCGCCTTCATCGAACGCTACCAGGGCGATTCAGTCAGTGAGCGCATGCGCCAGTCCTGGCTGTACCAGCTGGCACGCCAGCGCGACTGGTCGACCTTTCTGCAGGTCTACGGCGGCAACCAGTCCGTCACCCTGCAGTGTTACAAACTGCAGGCCCAGATCAACACCGGCCAGCTGGACGGCCTGCAGGATGCAGCGCTGGCGCTGTGGCTGGTGGGCACGTCCCAGGTCAAGAACTGCGACCCGGTCTTTAAATATCTCGATAATAAACA
>Ga0114931_10003763_pt1 | contig 19125 bp, 14 predicted proteins | sample 2SBtaG_FD_89579 | JGI IMG/M metagenome (GOLD analysis project Ga0114931, IMG submission 89579) | Deep subsurface microbial communities from Kolumbo volcano to uncover new lineages of life (NeLLi) - 2SBTROV14_V59a metaG | ecosystem: Environmental > Aquatic > Marine > Volcanic | place: Kolumbo...
AATTCGCCAGCTCTGCGTCGCCCAATCTCGGCGTATCTTAGGATATGCCCACGATTCGGCTCCTTGAGCTGACGAATTTTGCCACGCTCTCGCCGACGAAGCAGTTTTTGGGCGGACGGTTAGCCGGTAAGGGTTTGTGAGCCTCACGAGACGAAGCTTTTCTCCGGGCTCAAGATCCTCGCCATGTGGATGGTTTGCTGCCTTGTGTTTCGAAGCTGCGTCCATGTTATACTAACTTCTCGGGCGGTGCCTCGTCTTCGGGTGTCGGCCGTGAACACGATGGTAAGCTGGTTGCCCGTCCCCTAAGGTCCGGTTGAGAGTGGTCCTGCGATGCTGTTAACGGCCGCCGTAGAGTGTCTGTTCGGTTTTAATGCCGTGGCAAACACGGCGTTGGGTTACATTGATCCTGGTACGAGCAACGTGCTCATTCCGGCCGCCGTCGGCAGTGTCGGCGCGGCCGTGCTCTTCGTGAAACATTATTGGCGAAAGATCGTCCGATTGGCGCGGCGCGACCATGACGACCAGCACGAGATCGCCGATGAGTCGGCCGAACAGGAACCGTCGTCACCGTAGTGGACTGAGTTCTCCGCTACGTCTGGCGAGGGACTTTTTTTTGCTTCGCTTGGCTTACCCGCCGCGGTTCGAGCACGTGTCTCAAAGATTTCATGGCGGGGGAGTTTCGTGCCGACGCGATGGCATTACCGTGAGATGCCGCGATCGACAGCGTCGGCACGATCCGCGAATTCCTGCTTCGTGCAAAGGAAAGATTCCAGCCCGCCGAAGTCGATCTTCTTGTCGTTTCCAAACCGTAGGGCTTGGCGATGGCGGACAAGGCTTTGGCAAGGTCGAATGGATTGCTGCCGGCCATGCCTGGCATGTCTCATGGGCCTAGCGAGCGTCATGGTCCCGGTTCCAGCGGCAAGTTGATCTCCACTGCATTTCACCATGACCGACGTCCCGCCCAACAATTCTTCGGTTGCCAGTCCGCATTTTCCCACGTGGCACTTTTTTACGCTATCGGCGTTTGCCGTCGCGTGGCCGCTGTTTGACCTGTTGTCGCGTCATCCCGGCTTTTTGGTGGCCCATCGCGCGGCACCGCGTGATATCGTGGCGCTGGTCCTTCTGTTGTCGCTCGGCGTGCCGTTGGTGCTGGTGCTGGTTGAAGTGTTGGCAGGATTCATTCACCGGCGTTTGCAATGGGCCGTTCACCTAGCGCTGGTGGCCTTGCTCGTGACGCTTGTCTTCTCGTGGCTATTAAGCAAGTTCTCCTTCGCCTCGGGAGCCGTTCTTTTCGCTTTGGCGGTGATCGGCGGGATCGCCTTCTCGGCCGCCTATCAGTGGTTGCCGGTGGTTCGCTCGTTCGTTTCCGTCGTGACGCCGGCCGTGCTGATCTTTCCGGCGATTTTCGTGACCAGCACCAACATCTCGAAGCTGCTGCACGGCCAGGTCGACGTGAGCCGGCTGATGCACAAGGTGGATGCCACGGTGCCGGTGGTGATGGTCATTTTTGACGAGTTTCCCACGGCTTCGCTGCTCGACGCGCGGCGGCGGATCGATCCGGCGGTTTATCCCAACTTTGCCCGGCTGGCCGCGGATTCGACGTGGTTTCGCGGTGCGACCAGCGTGCATCAACTGACCGGCCACGCGGTACCGGCGATTCTCACCGGGAATTACCAAGACGGTTCCCTCGTCCCCACGGCCGGCGACCATCCGTACAGCCTGTTTACGCTGCTCGGCGGGAGCTACGAACTAAAATCGTTCGAGGCCTTTACCCAGCTTTGTCCTCAGGGGCGATTCGGCCTTTTCGAGGCGGAAACCTTCACCCAACGCTTGCAGGCCACGTTGACCGATCTCTCGGTGGTTTCCCTACACGTGCTGTTGCCGCGCGATCTGACCGCGGGGCTGCCCTCGGTGTCGCAGACGTGGCGTGACTTTCTCGGGCCGAGCAAGGCCGAAGTGACCCGTGATGCCAACAAGGCCTTCGGCACACAGCTAGAACATTTTCACGAATTTCTCGACGCTGTCGCGCCGAGCGACAAGCCGCAGCTTTTGTTCGCGCATATCTTCTTGCCGCATCAGCCGTGGGTCTATTTGCCCGACGGGCGAATCTATATGCCGCCTAACGCGCTCTACATGCCGGGCTACATACGTGACGACGATCGCTGGGGGCCGAGCCGATTTCTGGTGGACCAGGCCTATCAGCGCCATTTGCTCCAAGTCCGCCTGGTCGACAATCTATTGGGCCAACTGATCGACAAATTGAAGGCCTTGGATCTTTATGATCCGTCGCTGATCGTCGTGACCGCCGATCATGGCGTGTCGTTCTGGCCGAACCAATCGCGGCGCAACCCGGCGAAATGTCCGCCCGAAGATATTCTCGGCGTGCCGCTGCTGATCAAGGCCCCTGATCAGCATGGCGAGACGATCAACGATCGCAACGTCGAGACGATCGACATTCTGCCGACGATCGCTGATTTGCTGGACATCAAGCTTCCCTGGAAGGTCGACGGCGCCTCGGCGGTGGATCCCCGCATTCCGGAACGCCCCAAGAAGCGGATTATGACCCGCGACGCACAAACGCTGACCTTCGACGCCGATCTGAAGAATCGGTATGTCACGCTTGATCGCAAGTTGAAGCTCTTTGGTCCAGGACCCGAAGGACTTTGGCGATTTGGACCACATCAGCGGTGGATCGGCCGAACCGTCGAGTCTTTGCCCTTGGGCGATCCTTGGAACGTAAAAGTCGAATTGGTGCCCGTTCTGCTTCAGTGGGCAAAGCAGTTCGCCGAAGCGTTCGTCCCCTCGTTAGTCGCCGGAACGTTTCACGATCCGCCGGAAGATCGATTCGACATCGCGTTCGCCGTCAACGGCACGGTTCAAGTCGCGGCGCCCTGCTTTCACTCCGACGCGAAGACATGGTTTTGCCAGGCCATGGTTCCCGGCTCGGCCTACCATGCCGGCGACAACCCGCTGGAGCTTTTTGCGGTAACCGGTACGGGGGAAGACGTCCGCTTCCATCCGCTCACGGTTCGGCCGAACAAGCTGCATGTTTCAGACGAAGCGATGCAGCCGGTTTTCAGCCAATCGCCATGAGCCTCGCCGCGTTGTTGCCGGTCGCACGGATCAAGGCAGCCGACATCATTCGGCGGGAAGACAGGTTTTCGCCTCAGTGCATGCTGTCGTCGCTAGATGGTTCCCGGGGCGACGGGCGTCGAAATGGCGCGAGCTGGTCGTACTGCTTGATTCGCTGGCGGATTTCCGTGGCTAGCCGCGTGTTGTCGTGTTGCTCGGCGATCCGCAGCGCTTGGCGGGCCTTTTCGCCGGCAAGATCGAATCGGCCCGACCGTGCCAGGGCAGCGGCCAGGGCATCCAAAGCAGCAGGGTCTTTGCCGGCGGTCATCCGTACGGCGGCCTCGCCCCAGCGCATCGCGAGACGAGCATCGCGAACCGCCGCGCTGGAGTCCGTGGCAAGAATCCAAGCCAAGGCTGTTGCGGCCCGTGACATGGTCGGCCGCTGCTTGAGCGCGCGCTGAAAAAACGCGACCGCCTCGGCCGGGTGGCCGGTCTGATCAAGCACTTCGGCCATGCCGGCCAGCGCTGCTGCGTTATCAGGCTGAACGGCTAGCGCATATACATAATGCTCGCGCGCCTCGCTGAGCTGGTGCAATTGAGCGTATGCTCGTGCTAGGGCAATGTGGATCACGGCATTCTGCGGCCTGAGACGTAGAACCTGTCCGTAGAGGGCGATACGTTTCGGTACGTCGTGTTGCCGGCCGATGATTTGCGCCTGGAGGGCCAACGCGCCGGCGCGTGGTTCGTGGTCGGTCCAATATGCCGGCGGCAGGTCGATGGCCCGCTGCGCGTGTTTCCACGCACGGTCCGTCTCGCCAAGCTGAAACAGCAGCACGCTCAAGTCCCATTGACACCGCGCGTTGTCCGCATCGGCCTCGAGCGACGCAAGGTAATGTTGTCGCGCCTTGCCGAAATGTCCTCGGGCCGCGAGCACATCGGCAAGCCCTTCGTGGGCCTCCGCATGCTTTGGATTCAACTTCAGCGCACGGCGATAGTGTGCGGCGGCCTGATTCATCCGCCGTTCACGTTCGGCCAGCGCGCGGCCGATGCGAACGTGGGTTGTCGCCGTACCGCCGTGAATCCAGAAGCTGGCATAGGCGTTTACTGCCCAGACGATCCACAGCACCCACAACAGGCCGGCCAGACCGCGTTTTTGGGTCAGCCAATCAAACCCCAATCCGGCCAGTGCAACAAAACCGACCAGTGCCGGCAGCATGTAGGTGCCTTTGACCGTACTGAACCAGGGGGCGAACATCGTGCCGTAGATGATAAACAGCACCACGCCGTAGATGATGCCCCACACGGCGAACCATGCGGCCGAAGGTCGGCGCACGAAACGGACCAACGCGATTCCCGCTCCGATCAGCAAGACGACCGAAGGGACGATCGCCAGCCAGTAGCCAGAGACCATCGCGTCATAGTTCCACGGCGGCCGTGAGCTGATTCTAGAGCCACCCAGATTTCCGTCACCCCACAGGGTTGTGTAAAGGCCGTCGCCCCAGCTCGACGCACCACTGAAAAAGGGGTGGCTCAGGCACCTGCCAAATCGAACATAGAACCATGGCGTATGGATGCCCGGATCCTGCCAAACGCGATATGCCGCATCGACGTTCATCGCGAACGGCGAGCCGAGCCGATACCAGACTCGCCCATAATGCCAGCCGCTGACCAGCACGGTCGCCAGCACGACGACCCCCAGCGATTGCCACCATGCGCCGAGCCGCCACTTTCGTTGAAAGACCAACCGCCCTGCCAATACGATGAGCACGACCACGGTGGGAATAAGCCCAGTTACCTTGGACAACAACGCGGCTCCAAGACACGCGCCCAGCAGCATGCCGCGCCGCTTGGAGGGCAGGGGGCTTCTCAGCTCCCCAAGTAGCAGCAACAGGGCCGCAGCCGAAAACGCGGTACAGAAAAGCTCGTTCGCCGGATAATGAGAGAGGGCAAGTTGACCGGGAAGCAATCCCGCCAACAGGGTACCGGCCACTTGGCCGCGTGGCCGGTGCGGCAGCAGAAGCTTCAGACAGCCGGCCACCAGTGCCACGGTGGCCAGTCCGGTCACCAGCCCAAGACCACGAATGAGGGCCATGCCTGCCGCGTCGGTTGTTGACAAACCGCCAGCGCCCAACAGCGCGGCCGCCGTGATGTAGTACAGCGGCGGGTGATACATTTCCCAGCCTTCGTTGGCCAGGGGAACACGGTGATAATGCAGCAGGTAGTCAATGTATTCCAGGTGCGCGAGGGCGTCGTATCCCAGCGAGCGGTAGAGCCAAGGCATATTGTTGACGAATAGCACGACCCAAGCCGCGGCAATCAGGGCCACTGTGATCCACACGGCGTTGTCGGCACGCAGCCACAGCGATTGTGTGGCGTCACGCAGTGACCACCATCTAAAAAAGATCGCCACCGCCAAGGCGATGATCGTGGTGCCCGCCGCGTAGCGTGGCCAGAGTCGGCCCGCGATTTGGCTCACGCGCGGTAAAACGCCATGATCGCGGGTTGATTGGTTGGAGGGGATGAGCCGCGAAGCAACGCACGCCTCTTGCCAAGCGGCACCGGCCAGCGATGCTTTCCAATCGCTTCCGCTCACGACTTGCCGGGTTCCCAGATCGAGCGACAGCCAGATTGCCGGCGGGCCGAAGTCGCTCGTCGCGCGGACCTCGAGCCGGTTTTCCCCCTTGGTAAGCCACCGTGCGACATCGTGCCGCTTGGTCCGCTTCCACGACGATTCGTCCACTTTATCCAGATTGACCGCCGCGCCGTTGATCGTCAGCTCCGCCTGCTGATAGGCCCGCAGTTCAAGCGTGGCGCGGGGCGGCGTTTTGTTCAACCGCACGGCGTGGCGAAACGTGGTGGTCATCGGGATCCGGCGTTGGGCCGATCGCGAGAACGGTTTGGGATAAACGATCCACCGCCCCGCGCCGCGTGGCAGCAGCATCGGCACCGTGGCTTTTCTGCCGGCCTGCCAACCGAGAAACAACGCGCTACCCGACAGGCAAACGGCGATCAGCAGGAGCATGATTCCCGGCGGTCGGCAACACTGCGAACCGAAAGCGAAACGTTTGCGGTGGCTGCCCATCGTCGGCATTCGTGACAGATCGAGAGAAGCGAAAAGCCGGAAGTGCGAAATCCGTTACCTTATTCAGATCAATTCATCGAGCTCTTTGACGAGTTCGTCGAACTCATCGAGGGCCCGATCGACGGTTTCGGGTTGTTCGAGATCCACGCCGGCGCTGCGCAGCAGGTCAAGCGGGAATTCGGAACCGCCGGCTTTGAGGAAATCGAGATAGTCGTTCAACTCCGTGCGGCTCCCATGGGTAATCCGGCCCGCCAGGGCGATGGCCGCCGACATGCCGGTGGCATATTTATAGACGTAAAATGCCCGATAGAAGTGCGGAATGCGGAAGCATTCCAGCGAAAGTTCATCGTCGATCGCAAAGGCCGGGCCGAAGTAGCTTGCCAACAGGTCGCGATAAACCTGCTGGAAGCGATCGACCGTGAGCGGTTCGTTCAGTTCGGCCAGTTCGTGCGTTTGCTTTTCGAATTCGGCGAACATCGTTTGTCGCAGCACGGTGCCGCGTATGGCGTCGATTTGCCGGCAGATCAAATAGGCCCGTTCCCGAGGGTCGCTGGCCCGGCGCAGCAGGTAATTATTGAGCAATTGCTCGTTCAGTGTGCTGGCCACTTCGGCCACGAAGATCGTGTAATGATAGTATTGAAACGGCTGATGCTGGGCCGAGAAGTAAGAGTGCATCGAGTGGCCGGCTTCGTGGGCCAACGTGAAGACGTGATCCAGCACTTCCGGTTGATAGTTCATCAAGATATAAGGCGCGCCGTCGAACGAACCGCAACTGAACGCGCCGCTTTGTTTCCCCTGGTTTTCGTACTTGTCGCACCAGCGGCTGCGCAGCCCTTGTTCGAGCACTTGCCCGTAGCGGCTTCCCAGCGGCTCGAGCGCCGCGAGAACCAACTTGACCGCGCCGCCCCAGGAATGCCGGCTTTTGAACTCCGGCAGGATCGGCACATAGGTGTCGTAATGATGCAACTCGCGAAGACGAAGCTTTCGGCGGCGGATTTCCCAGTAGTGAAACAGCGATGGTAAATGGCGGCGCACCGAGCGAATCAGATTGTCATAGACCGTCTCCGGAATGTGGTCGGGAAACAGCGCGGCGGCAAGCGAGTTGGGAAATTGCCTTGCGCGAGCATAAAAGACATCGCGCCGGATCGAACCACCCAGCGTGGCCGCCAGCGTGTTCTGATGCGCGTCGTATTGTGCGTAGTATTGCTGGAACGCCTTTCGGCGGACGGCCCGTTTGGGCGATTGCAACAAGGTGGCCAGTGATGCGTTGGTCAGTTCGATCTTTCGCCCGCGCTCATCGCGTAGCGAACCGAACTTCAAATCAGCGTCATGAAGTTGGCGGAAAATCTGCGATGCGGACGACGACACCTCGCTTTGCATCGCCAGCAGACGCTCTTCCCGGCTGCTCAGGGTATGCGGCTTATAACGCAGCCAGCGCTCGAGCATCAGCCGATAAGGCGCCAGTTCCTTCGATTCGAGCAGGCGGCGCATCTTCCGCGGCCCAATTTCCATCAGCTCGGGTTGAATGAAGCTCGCCGCTTCGCCCGCGCGACTGGCCGCGTTGCGGAAGCGACCCTGCATTCGCTGGTAAGTGCTGTTGCTAACGTCCTCGGTCGTTTTCAAAAAGGCGTACGTTCCCAGCCGCTCTCCCGACCGCTCGAAGTCGAGGTGAAATTTCAGGCATCGGGCCAGTGTCTTGGCGTCGTCGGCCAGATGGCCGCGAAAGGGCTCGTAACGCGCGATGCGTTTTTCCCACTGCTTGAACAGACGTTCCCACGCCTGGTCGTCGGGAAACAGGCTACTCAGATCCCAGCGATCTTGCCGAGGAACTTTGCCGCGTGGGGGAATCGATACTTGCTTGGCCTTGGTCATCTCGCCGGAGTTCCTGTTTTCCTCTCGCGCGGGTCGCGCGCGAAGAGGTTTGGTTCGAGGGTCACGCCTCTTCGTCGGGAATGTCGATCCAACGCCGCTGCCGATGAGAGGCGAGCACGGCGTCGGCGACCACTTGCGCCTTGAGACCGTCAAGAAAACTGGGCACGGCGGGCCGCTTTTCGACGATCGCCGAGACAAATTCCCACATGATGTCATAGCGAAAAACGGTGGCCGGTTCGCCCTGGTTCGGGTCGCGAGGGCTTTCGGCCGGCTTGAGGAATTCGGCCGGCACATCGAAGGGCGAAAGATCGTCGCCGCTCTTGCCGAGCAAGATGCGGTTCGGCTCGTGCAGGCGATAAACGGCCGATCGCGCGGAACCGTTGATTTCCGCCCATTCGTGCCCAAAGCCGCTTCGCCCGTAGCCCTTGGCCAGCGTGGTTCCTTCCCACACTCCGGTAGCGCCGCAAGCGAACTCACCGACCAGCGCCGACCAATCGTCGACCTCCGAGGGCGGACACGGTTGGCCATCGGCCGTTCGATCGCGGGGCGCGAAGCGGGCAACGGCCCCGCAAACCGAGCGGAGCGGTCCCAACAGATCGAGCGCGAAGTCGATGCGGTGGATGGTCATATCATACAGATCGCCCGCGCCCGCCGTCGCCCGATATTGCCGCCATCCCCAGCTTGTCTCGGGTAAGTCGAGAAACCGCTGCGAGCGAAAGTGCCGTGGTTCGCCCAGACCGCCGCTACGCAGCAAGTGCCGCATGTAGCGCATGGCCGGCGCGAAGCGATAGGTGAATGCCGTCATGTGGACCACGCCGGCCTGACGCGCGGCGGTGGCCATTTGCCGCACTTCATCGGAGTTCAAACCCAGCGGTTTTTCACACAGCACGTGCTTGCCGGCTGTCATGGCCGCCAAAGAGAGCGGGGCGTGCGTGGCGTTGGGTGTGGCCAAAACGACGGCGTCCAGCGGTACGTCACGCAGCAGAGATTCGGCGTCGGTCGTCACGTGTTCGACATTCCACTCGCGCCGGCGCCGCTCGAGCAGCACCTCATCGCGATCACACACCGCGACCAATTGACATCGCGGATCAAGCTGAATGGCCGGTACATGGTGATAGTCCATCACCGCGCCAGCGCCGATCAGGCCGATGCGAACAAGCTTGGAATCGCGAGCGTGGGAAGTCATGCCGGTCCCTCGGATGAGAAACTGATTCAGTCACAGGTGGTGGAAAAATGCTCAAAGGATCGACGGCCATCTACTTTCGCCTGCCTCTGGCATCGGGCCACTGCGCTCGATCATTGACAGGCCACCCAAACATTCAGGTGACCGACAGGCTACGCTGAAAGACGAGTCTGCTCAAGGGTCGCGGATTCCAGACCCAGCCGTCGATGTCCGCCCCGAGAAGACCGTGGCTAGATTCGTGGCCGTCTCGAACCATGGCAAGCCATGGTTCGGGGGAACATGCGACCGTCGAGGAGCGTTGCATGACCGGAAGATTGGTTCGCGTGGCCGATCGTGGCACGGCGGCTTGCCAGGAACCACGGTCACGGATAGGCTCGTCATGCTTTGTTCGTCGGGTTCATTTGGCAGAGTCGAGAAGACGGGGCGCGCCATTTCGCCGCGATCGCGCCAAGCGGATGGCGTAGTGAATCGCCTTCCACAAGAATGGGCGAATCGCGACGCGTTTTGCTGCGTTTCAACTTGTCTTTCGTCTTGCCGGTAAGACGCATAAGTTTCGTCGCTTCAAAACAGCGAAACCGCAAAGATGTGCCTGCTCATATTTCAGTATCGTGTCGTGCCCGAGGCACCGTTGCTGGTGGGTTTCAATCGCGAGGAGTTTTTCGGTCGTCCGGCATGGCCGCCTCGCAAGGTGCAAGACTCGCCGCGCGTGATGTGCGGGATCGATCGCCGCGCGAAGGGAACCTGGTTGGGCGTTAACGAGCACCGCTTGCTCGTCGCGGTGACCAATCGGCTTAAAGCTCGCCTTCCCGACGCGCCCCGCTCACGCGGCCTGCTTTGCCGTGATCTGCTCGCGACGCGAAGCTGTGAAGCGGCCATCGCGTTGGCCCAGACCGAGTTGGCCGGAAATCGCTATGCGGGCGTAAATCTCATTTGTGCCGATCCGCAGCGGGCGGCCGTTGTTTATGGTGATGACCGCATCGAGGTCGAGGACATTCAACCGGGGTTGCACGTGATCACCAATGACCGGTTAGACGACCCGTCTGATCCGAGGCAAGCGCTGGCAAGATCGCTCATCAATCGCCAACCGCCGGCGTCCGCCGAACAGTTCATCGAGATCTCGCGAGGTGTTCTGGCCACGCCTTCCCGGCCCGACGGACGGCCGGGCATCGTTCTGCGGGCCGATGATCGCGGTACGGTCTCGTCCACGCTGATCGCCGTGACGTCGGCTGCCGAGAGTGCGAGGTATCTCTACGCCAGTGGACCGCCGGATGATCATCCATACGCTGATCTTTCACATTGGCTGCGTGACGTGCTCGCCGGGAAGTAGCCGGCACGGCCGATGCTGGCTAAAACGATGTAGGAATCCTTCGCCGGTCGCCACGTTACCGTACGTGCATCGCAGTGCCGTAGACAATGATTTCGACCCCGTTGGCCCGGCGACCGCCGATGGTCGAGGTTTGGAACCTCACGTTCCACACCGCATTGGCGCCGGCCGCCTGGGCTTCGCGCAGCATGCGTACCGAGGCTTCGCGCCGCGCGCGATCGACCAGCGTGACATATCCGCGAACCTCGCCGCCGAAAAGATTACGTAACCCGGCGGAAAACGTCTTGAAGTAATCCGTGGCAATCACGACCGTTCCCGAGACAAGCGTCGCTTCGGCCACATGCCAATTCGAGGGCAGTCGCCGCATGGCGGTGACCGTGATGTAGCGAAGTTCTTGTTCGTCGTGCTGAAGCCTTCGCAGATGGCTGGTTTCATTCATCCGGCCGATGCCGTACCCCATGACGAGCAACAGCAGGAAAGGAACGATGTAAACCAGCGCCACAATCAGATCGGACACACGCGTGTCTCCTTGGCGTATCAGCAAAGCGTGGCCGACCGCGCTATTCGGCTGGCGGTGCGTCGGCGACGATTACGGCGGTACCGTAGCAATAAAGTTCGGCCGCATTTGCGGCGATCGAGCTGGTGGCGAACCGCACGTTGATCACGGCATTGGCGCCAAGTTCTTCGGCCTGCGCGAGCATGCGGCTCATCGCCTCGCGCCGTGATTCAATGAGTAGCTCGGTATACCCCTTCAATTCGCCGCCGAAGACATTCTTTAGCCCGGCCGCGATATCGCGACCCACGTGCTTGGCACGCACCGTGTTGCCTTGAACCAAGCCTTTAATTTCGACGATCCGCTTGTTTGGAATGTATTCCGTGTTAACCACAATCACGTTTGTCGAGGCTCCCCGTCAGAAAAGTTCTACCACGGTTCGGCCGCTTTGTCGAACCAAGTCATACTTCTGCCACGAGAACGTGTCAATCAATTCACCGCTGCACCTGGCGGACAAGTCGGAAAACCAAGCGGTGACGACTCCGCCGTTCGTTCACGCCGCCGGATGGTGCGTATGCCCTGACGGTTGGTTGGCGGCGCATCGCCGCCAAAGCCGATCAAACCCGTGGACCGTAACGCGGCTGCCTGCGGCATAATCGATCACGAGGACATGGCAGCGTAGTGGATCGCCGGATCAGGCTTCATCCGTCGTGGCCGCGGGAACGGGAAAGTGGTTGCAAAGATCGGAGATCTCACCGCGGATGCGCTGGTGTGCGGCTTCGTCGTCAGGCGAACCGAGCGCCGTAAGCATCCATTGACTGATCCGTCGCATTTCGTCGATTCCCATGCCACGCGTGGTCAAAGCCGGCGAGCCGATTCGTATGCCCGAGGGATCCATCGGCTTGCGCGGATCGAACGGAATAAGGTTCTTGTTCACCGTGATGCCGCACTTTTCGAGCGTTTTTTCAGCTTTCGCTCCACCGATTCCCAGCGACGTGACGTCGGCCAACATCAGATGATTATCCGTTCCGCCGGTGATCAGCTTCAAGCCGCCTGCCATGAGCCCCTCGGCCAGCGTGTGGGCGTTGTCGACCACTTGTTGGGCATAGAGCTTGAACGAGGGCTTGAGTGCCTCGCCGAAACAAATCGCCTTGGCCGCCACGATGTGCATCAGCGGCCCGCCTTGAATACCCGGAAAGATGCTGCGGTTGACCTCTTTGGCGTACTCGCTGCGGCAAAGGATCAGCCCGGATCGTGGGCCGCGAAGCGTCTTGTGGGTCGTGCTCGTCACATAATCGGCCACCGGCACTGGGTTATCGTGAAGCCCGGCGGCGACCAGACCGGCGTAGTGTGCCATGTCGACAAACAGCTTGGCGCCCACCTCATGGGCGATTTCGGCGAATCGCGCGTGAGGAATTTCGCGCGGATACGCGCTGGCCCCGGCGACGATCAGTTTCGGCTTGTGCTCACGCGCCAAAGCGGCCACTTGATCGAAGTCCAGGCGGTGGTCGTCAGGGCGAACGCCGTAGTTGAGAAAGCGATATAGCTGGCCCGAGATATTCAACTTCATCCCGTGCGTCAAGTGGCCGCCATGCGCGAGATCGAGCCCCAAGACCGTGTCGCCCGGTTTGACGGCCGAAAGATACACGGCCAGATTGGCCTGGCTGCCGGCGTGTGGTTGAACGTTTGCATGTTCGGCACCGAACAACTTTTTGGCCCGCTTGCGGGCCAGATTTTCGGCGACGTCGACAAACTCGCAACCGCCGTAGTAGCGCCGTCCCGGGTAACCCTCGGCGTATTTGTTCGTCAGCACGCTGCCGGCGGCTTGCATGATGGCCGGACTGACGTAATTCTCGCTGGCGATCATTTCCAGCCCGTCTTCTTGTCGGTGGATCTCGTCGGCAATGGCCTTCCAGACTTCCGGGTCTTCTCGCTGAATGAAATTCATCGTTTTTTCGTGTTCCTTTCCGCTGCCTTCAGGCAAGAACGCCGTGTGATGCGCAACGCATTCATCTCAGTCCATGGCTAGACGCTCCGCTACGCTGGCCGTGCGGCTGGGGTTCGGTTCTCGCCGGGGATGCTCATTCTCGGCGCTGTGACCCAGACCGTCAATTCGTGGTAATGAATAAAGAGAGTCGGGATGCCCGGGAGCGGGTCGTGAGAATACGATCACTCGCTTGCCCGACGCGGCTTCGCCGGCCGAATCGTGATCCGCAGCGTGCCCGCGTTGTCGTCAAGTTCGCCGGCCGAATCGTTGATGCGCAGCATCAGGGTTCCGGTGTGCTTGGGCGTGATCTCGGTACGCAAGCCAACCGGGACGGGGTCGAACGGTGTGTCCGAGCGATCGGCCGCATCATCGTGGCGATCATCGTAAACGGTTGCCAGCAGCATGCCGAGCGGACGTCCGTGATAATAGCGGATCGAGACGCCGCCGGGCTCAGACCACCAAACCCGCGGCTGGCGGGCTACCTGATACCGCCCACTGGCGGATATCTCGTAGGTCACCCCGGCAATGAGCATGGTTCCGGTGTTCTGCCATCCGCGATCCGCGCGGATCGTCACTTGCTTTCCGTCCCGGGGCAGGGGGGGAGCGTGGGTAAAACGGATCACCGTGCGGTTGAAGTCGTAGCCGTGTTCCAGATTGGCGGCGTAGAACCGCCATTCATCGTTCAGCTCGCGCCAATCATCTCGATAGGCGGCGACAAGCCGGGCGGTGAAATCGGGTTTCCGTACGTTGGCCGAAAGTCCGCGAAATCGTTGCCGGTAGGCGGGATGGCCGTCAAGAAAGGCCGTCAAAGCCCAACACCACGCATAAGCTTCGTTTTTTTCGAAGTCGCGGGGCACGATGGACATGACCTGCTTGACCGACAAAGCCCGACCTTCGCCAGCGGCATCTTGCACCAGCTTGATGCGTCCGAGCATGGGCACTTCGCGGCGCGACTCGGGAAAGCGCCCCACCTCGAGTTTTTTCCCGTCCCAGCGATGCGTGGCGAGAAGTTCGGCCATGCCTTCGCGATACCAGACCGCGCCGCTGCCGCCGAGCATCGATTGCATGAAGCTATGCACGCCTTCGTGCAGAATGAGGTGCCGGCGATAATAAGCGGTCGGCTGCTCGTTCCACCAAAGCATGCCGTTCTCGGCATAGCCGTGCAGGAATTTGGGTCCATCCTGGTCCAATAGCCCGACGTGTTGGAAACGCGATCGGTCTTGCATTAGGCATCCCGTCACGCGCCAATGGTCGTAACGCTGCCGGTCGATCTTGAAATAATCGGCCCACAGCGGGCAAGCCGCATCGAACACACGCGGCAATTCGCGGACCGCCGCCGAGACGGGGACATCGGTCAATAAGATCAGATGTGTACCTTTGAGAACGCGAATTCCCGCATCGCGAAGCCGTGCGGCGTCAACCGTAACCGCAGTTGTCGTGGCCGACCGGAGCGTCTGATTCCCAGCTTGCGAAGTCCCGGGCGTCACTTTTCGTTGTGCGACACGATCGAGAGTCGAATTCCGCACGTCAAGGCGATTCGAGCGGCCTGGCACCGCGGCGGACGGCGACTCTTTGGTCTCCGCCGAGTGAGCCCAAGGCGACGTGGTGTGAACTTCCGCCACGGCCCAACCACACATCAGCAGGACCATGCTTGCCCGCAGGATGGCCCGTGGCGGCAAGACGCTCCGCAGCGCGTCAGCGAGTCGGTGGCGTGAATGGCTGGTTGGCGGGATTTCGAGTTTTGCAAACATGCAGTCCAACCAGTTTACCCGTCGCTCAGCGAGGGGTGATGTCGCCCATGGAACGGATGGTTTCGTCTGCCGCGGACTGATCCGCCCGCAGCCCTTCTTCGTCGACAGGGCCTTTTGTACAGTTTACTCTCTAATAGGCCGTGGCCTGACTCGCCCACAAACCGTGGAGTCAAGGTGGCGTGGTACGCGACCGGGAGAAGCCAGCAAGTTGCAACGATTTCTCGCTTATTCGCCCAAGATCGAAGCTGGGAGATGTGGTGTGGGGTTTGCTGTCATGCACCCCCATTTTTCTGGGAAAAACGACTGACTTTCTCACGCGAACCGGCTGCTGAATCGGGGTTCCCGCAGTGTTTAGCGTGTCCGTGGATGCACAGGGTTACCGCTCATGAAGCGAAGGTTGACCTCCGTTGAAATCTCTCCTTGGAAGCTCTATCTGGTCATCCTGGCGATCGTTTTTGTGAGCGAGTTCTGCGTAATGCTGATTTTGCCCTTGCTGCCGATGCAGACGGCGTCTAGATGGTTGGTCGGGCTGGTCGACGCCGGGATGCTTACCCTCTTTCTGGTGCCGCTTTTCGGTTGGCTCATCGTTCGACCGCTGATGCAGATGGCGGCCCTGCGCACCCAACTGCTGAAACGGTTTTTCACCCTCCAAGAAGAAGAGCGCGGCCGACTCGCGCGCGATCTACACGACGAAATCGGGCAGTCATTTACGTCGGTCCTGATCGGGCTGCGAACCATGGAGCCAGACGCCGAGCCGAACCAGTTGCAGAAGCGTTTGCAGGAACTGGCCGGTGTGGTAGCAGGAACCTTGCAGGAGGTGCGACGAATGGCGCGAGGGCTGCGTCCCGCGGTTCTCGACCACCTGGGTCTGGTTCAGGCGATCGACCAATATCTGGGAGATTTTCAGAGAGCCCATAAGGTGGATGTGGCATTGAGCACCAATGGCCTTGATGGCCAAGACCGCCTTCCTCCTGCAATTAATACGGCGGTGTATCGCATCGTCCAAGAATCGCTCACCAACGTGGCCCGCCATGCTCACGCCAGCCGTGTGCGGGTGTTGGTGCGGAGAGATTCGCGGGCGTTGTTCATGGAAATATCAGACAACGGTCAAGGGTTTGTCAATCGCCGTGCGCACGCTTTGTGGAGCACGGGCTTGCTGGGAATGACTGAGCGCGCCGTCTTGCTATACGGCAAGTTGAACGTGGCTTCCACGCCGGGGAAGGGGACCCGTGTTTCACTGCGGATTCCGCTTCTCGACAGGAGGCATGGATGAAGAACATTCGTACGTTGCTCGTGGATGACCACACACTCTTTCGCGCCGGGCTGAAGCTTCTGCTAACGGCTGTGGCCGACATTGAAATCGTCGGCGAGGCAACGAACGGTGAAGAGGCGGTGCGATTGACCGCATCGCTGAGGCCGGATGTTCTCTTGCTCGATCTTACCTTGCCCGATACCAGCGGAATCTCGCTGCTGGGCAAGATCGCCGAGAAGTCACCCGACACGAAGGTGGTCGTCCTGACGATGCACAATGACGCCGCCTTGGTACGCGCGTCACTTGCGGGCGGTGGCAAGGGTTATGTTGTCAAAACGGCCGCGGATACTGAGTTGATCACCGCCATCCGTTCGGTAATGCGCGGCCGTACGTTCGTGGATCTCGACTTGAACTCCGATCAACTGGGCGTGCTGCTGGAGAATTCCAGCCAACCAACCGACGGGCAGGGGCCGCTTTCGCGACTCAGCAAGCGTGAACGCGAAGTGTTTCGACTTTTGGCCTATGGTCACACAAACCAAGACGTCGCCGACCGATTAAAGCTGAGCGTAAAAACGGTGGAAACCTACCGCGCTCGAATCGGTGAAAAATTCGGCTTGCAGTCCCGTGCCGATCTCGTTCGCTTCGCCATCGAAACAGGCGTCCTCGCGCCGGGAACGCAAGATTCGGACTTCGAATGATTCGAGTCGCCACGAAGCAAGGATGGTTGATCCCCGGCAGTTCACCTCGCAATTACCCACACCGAGATGCGAGTCTGGATGCCGTCCTGCGGGGCCACTTCCCGGTTCACCGAGACCTCTCACGCACGACTTTCCCACCGAATGAGTGGGTTTGTGGGGGTTTGCCTGACGGAGAGCCTAGCGGATTTCCGTTTCCCCCGATGTTAAACGAAAGGTGACCTGAATATGCTTTATGGATACCGGGGGGCAAGCTGCCTCGGAGCAGGCCTTGAGCGCGTTTGCTCACGTCGTGGGCACTCCTGACTCCGAATGGTTTTTGTGAAGCAACACCGGAAACCCCGAATTGTTTAACAGCGAGGCCACTCTGATGCACCCATCGAGCAACGTATCTTTTGTCCATACATTGCCGCATGCTCGCAGCTTTCATGCGGGCTTGTTTTTTCTTTCGGTGAGCGTGTGTGCATTGGTCGCTTGCTTTGGCTCGCCGCGCGCCGATGCCAGCGGCATCTTCGGCACGCTGTCTAACTTTGACGTCTATAACCCGACCCCCGAACCTTCCGAGGGCTTCGAAATCGAGTTGGAAGATCTCCACTCATCGGACCTCAGGGGTACGTTTCCTTCCCATTACAACATCAAGAACGTCACAGATTACTCGGACGGGACAACCTTTGGCGTCCGGGTCAAATTCGAGGATTACTCGTTCCTCGATAGCAGCAGTGTGCTTCATACGGCGGTTAATGCAAATCCAAACCCGCAGAATACGAATGGGCATTTCTGCGTGAACCTTGCGGATTGCGAGCATTTCGGTTTTTCGCTCGCGGCTCAGCCGACGGCTTCGAGATACTACTGGCTCAACAAGCTTGCCGATGGTTCCTATGAGAGAATCAACACGACACCCCTGGCCGTACCGACCCCGTCGTGGACATATTTTCCACCCGCGGCGCCCGGCGATGCCGCAATGGTGCGTGCTGAAATCAGGGTTCCCGAGCCCGCCGAAGTCGTCCCTCAGCGGCCCGACTCGATCTGGGTGAAAACTTTCAAGACCGAACTCGAGCGGGAAGTTGATCTGGACGAGCTGATGTCAGGCCCCGGCGGAATCGTGCCTCAAGATGCCGGCGAAGTCGAAACCGAGTGGGAATTGCTCGAGGGTGGCAAAATGAAGGGCAAAAACGTCCAAGTCGGCGCGAACGGCAAGGCCGTTCTCCGCCGTTATGAGTTCTTCAAGTACACTGGGCCGTATGATGCTGCACATGAGCCAACAAGCCTGTTCCTTGAAGACGACACGCTGGATCCGGTCGCGCTCGGAGAGGTGGGGAACTTTATTGCCGCCAATATGGTCGCCGCCAATCTGGTTGTGCCGGAGCCATCGACCTGGATACTCCTACTTTCCGGGATTGCAATGCTGGGGCTCACAAAATGCCGCCGCAGGTCAGACGCCTCGCGGCGCGAATGATTCACGCGCTCTCTGCCACGGCGGCATAACGATCGACTCGCCCGGAATCCGTCAATCTTGGGCTGGCGAAGTGTAAGTGCGTCCGCACCGTTCGGCTATCTTGATTCGAGCAGATGGCCACGGTTTCTTGCACGCTGCAATCGCGGTTGCCGCAACCGGTTTGAAACCACCCCCCCAATGTGCTAGCTTCCCGGCGGTGGCCGGGCATGTTCTTGCGGTTCCCCGAGGAGGCGTGGCCGGTTGCCGGAGGTGCTGTGGTTTCGCTACGGGCGGGCATTGCCAGCAGAGCGTGTGAGTTTGATGGAAGCGACCTCTCATCGGCCGAGATTTCTGGAATCGTTGAGGTCGCGGTTTGGCGTGGCCCATCAGAGTGTGGGGCTATTGGGCGTGGCAGCATCGCTTTTTGGACTGGCCTCCCTCGTACGACAGCCACCGAACATCGAGGTTGCCGGGCCGATCCCGCTCGTCATCGTGATTCTCGCGGCTCTGGGTTACGGCTTGAGCACGGCGGTCGTCGAGTGGGCGTGCGGACGACGTCTTCGTCGTAACGCCGGCTTTACGAGTCGCGTCTTGATGATGCAAGCCATCGGCGCGGTGGCGATCTTGGCGGCGGGCGTCTTGGTCATGGTTCGTGATCAGCATTCCCAAGTGTTGCTAGCGCGGATCGAAGGGTTGCTCACGGCATGCGGAACCTTGGCCGCGTTGGTATTGGTTTTGGTGACCGGTGAGGCGGTCGTTCGCCGGGGGGGTGAATCGAAATGGGCGGATCAAACTATGCGGGATCGTGGCATCTCGCTTACCGCCGCCGGTGCCATGGTGCTGGGAATCGTGCTTGGCGCGGCGGTGCTGTGGATGGAACAGGCGGCAAGGCCGTTGTGGTGATTCCTCCGACGCCAAGATTCGAGGTCACCGCTCTTTCGTGGCACACGCGCTGCGGCCTGTGCTGGATCAAAGGGCA
>Ga0114931_10003764_pt1 | contig 19122 bp, 18 predicted proteins | sample 2SBtaG_FD_89579 | JGI IMG/M metagenome (GOLD analysis project Ga0114931, IMG submission 89579) | Deep subsurface microbial communities from Kolumbo volcano to uncover new lineages of life (NeLLi) - 2SBTROV14_V59a metaG | ecosystem: Environmental > Aquatic > Marine > Volcanic | place: Kolumbo...
CGTGCCACTTTCACCAAGAACCAACACATTCACGTCTTGCGTGGCAACGCGGCCAATGTCCTTGTAGACCTTCTGCATGGCCGGCGAAATTCCGACAATACAATCGACATCCGCATCGGACCGCTTCTGCTGGTCAAATGTCGTCGGCACACGGCTTAACCGGCTGAGCTCGATGGCGCTCGTCACGACGCTACGCAATTCGCCCAAATCGACCGGCTTGAGCAGATACTCAAATGCGCCACGTTTCGTCGCTTCGATCGCCGTTTCGGTGGTTCCGTGCGCGGTAATCATAATAACCGGCAAGCATGAATCGATTGCGTGAATTTCTTCAAACGCGTCCAATCCCGACATGTCCGGCAGGCGGATATCAAGCAAGACGGCATCGGGCTGCTCGCGCCGCACAATTTCAATCGCCTCCCCAGCGGTTGCCGCCGTGAGAATCTGGCGATCGCCGCCCGCCAGCGCTTTTTCGAGCGAGTAACGGACATTTTGTTCATCGTCAACGATCAGCAGCTTTGTCATGGTGTTTTCTCGGGTTGTTCTGGCCGCATGCCATTTTCAGCCGATCCTTTTCCGCTCCGGGATACGATGGGCATTCGAACCGTAAATCGGGCCCCTCCTCCCTGGTTGTTTTCTACTTCGATGGAGCCCTGATGGGCGGCGACAATTTGCCTGCTGATCGCCAATCCGAGCCCCGTACCGGTATCCTTAGTACTGACAAATGGTTGGAAAATACGTTCTCGTATCGCCTCCGATACTCCAGGCCCACTGTCGACGACATCGATCTCCAACCATTTCGACTCCTTTTCGCTGGCCCATCCAGCACGGATCGGTTGAACCATAACCTGAACGGCTCCCCCATGGGAAACGGCGTCCAGTGCATTCAACAAGAGATTCAGCAACACCTGGCGTATTTGAATGGGATCTGCTTCGACGTATATCGGTTGCGCGCCGGCCTGGCAATCGATGCTCACGCCGCATCGAGTGGCAGGCCCGGAAACCAGGCGAATCGTTTGCTCCACCAGTTCGCGCACATCGAAAATGGACTTTTCCAAACTCGGCACCCGGGCAAAATCGAGAAACGACTTGGTAAGCTGTTCGAGACGCTCAACTTCCTCTTGAAACACAACCAAATCCCGACCGGTCAAGGCTGCCGCGGTCCCCTGTTCATTCGCTGTCTGCATCAGGATTTTCATCGACGTCAAAGGATTTCGCAGTTCATGCGCAAGTCCAGCTGCCAATTGGCCAACGGCCGCCAGTTGTTCCGCCCGCAGCGTTTCGCGTTCGCGCTGGTCGATCCGCCGCGTCAAATTTCGAGTCACGCCAAAGCCACTTAACAAACCTGCCATGGCCCCACAAGTCCCCAGGGCAATCAAGCCCAGGCCGACCCGATCCGCGACCTCTCGGTTTTGGTAACCATGCTCGAGTAAAGTTCGCTGGTTGTAGGCAAGGATATCCTGAACCGGGGTGAGCAGTTCCGCGTCCAACTGCCGCGACATCGATCGAACTGCCGTTTTGAGCGTAGCGCCCGGTTCGTTGGCGGTCACTACCGTGAATCGGGCAAAAAACTGGTCGTGACTTTGTCGAGTCCGGTCGAGCAAGTCGCGCACATGCTGGTTGGGGGCCCATTGGGTGGCCTGATCCAGTAACTCAACCGTCCGCGTCCGTTCGGCCACCGCCGTTTTCAAGTGGCTGCGATCTCCTGTGTCGACGAACCGATCCAATTCGGTTCGCGCGGCGCGAATATGGCTAACCAGTTGCTCGCATGCAACGGCGCATTCCAGGTGGTCCGCCAGCAAATGGGAAACCTCCTGGTTCAGGCGGTGCACATACCAGGCCGCCGATGCGCCCACAAAAAGGAGTGCCAGACTGGTGGCGACGAACGGCATGGTCATCAGGAGCGACACTCGCGAAGGCCTTGGCTCTCCTGGTGGGAATACGCGAGTCATAGAATCGGCACCTGTATTCTGGGCGAGTTTGTGCGTGGCAATGAAAACCCCTAAATCTAGGCGACGGGCACGGCATCCCTCCCTAAATCGTACAAATACGCAAATGGAATGCCAAACAGTTACCGCCAATGGTGTTTTTTGCCACATTTGGTCATTGGATTAGTAAGCGGTTGATAAGTCACCATTGAGTGGTGATCGCAACAGCCTCTAGGGTACTGTCCAACGAAAACGCATGGTGGAATATGATGAGGAACGCTGCTCATGGCCCCTCAATGGTGATTCGGGACCTCGGCCCAGCCTGGTTTCGGCATGTAAGTTGCATAGTATATAACTTATAGGGGCTCATGTCAGCCGGCATGGGCTGATAAATGATGTTGGTTGCATAGAGAGTAAGACCATGAAGACAAGATTCGATGCACCGACGGAGGTCGCCGAATGCCATGTGGCAATGCCAGCACGAGCCGTTGTGGACGAAGTTCATGCGATAGTTGAGCGGAACCCCCATTTCCGCCGCCACACCAACGAAATCGTCGTTGAATTCGATGGCCACACTTTGGTCCTGACAGGCCGATTGCCATCTTTTTACCTGAAGCAAATGTTGCAGGAATCTCTTCGCGATTTAGAAGGGGTTGCCAAAATTGACAATCGGGTGGATGTCGTCTGCTGTGATGGACTCAGCAGCATCCAGCGGCTGCCCAGATGATTTTCTGGTGCGCGCGGATACTACCCCGCTGGAAAAGTCCATTCCTGTACCTGTCTGTACCTGTCTGTACCTGTCTGTACCTGCAGGAGCCCAATGACATTGAATGGTAACCCTCTGGCCAGAATGTCGCGTACTTAAGGGTTCTCAGCCATAAAGAACTTGTCATTCTGAGGGAGCCTAAGCGACTGAAGAATCTACGTGGCCATGGAAGAGATCGATCCTTCAGTCGTCAACCAAAACAAGTTTCGGTGCCCGCTCCCTCAAGATGACATGCTAGCTAGTTCTTCCCCTTAAGTACGTGCCATTCCCCTCTGACCAATAAATGTACAGCGCGGCCAGAAACAGTACTTCTTGCACTGCCGCACCGATAAAACTAAAAAGTACGCACAGCAGCCAGGCATCACAGGCCCTGAAACTCTGCGGCGGACGTCATTGGCATGGCGTTTGCTGCGTAGCCGGCCAGCAGGTACATACTTCGATTATCCAATTTCAGTACTTCCAAATTGTCACTCAGTCCCACGAGGGCCAGGCCGATAAGCCGATGCGGGAACCGACGCTTTTAACTGCTAGCATGGGAGCCCGGGGCGGCTTCATCGGCTATTGTTGGAACTACTGTATTTATCCATTCGCGACCCCACGGGACGAAAGGTTCAGTCCATGGCTACGGATATAACTACCACCAGCTCCAATCCTACTCGCATCCAGGAATTGACTGAGGAAATCAAAACCCACAGCGAGCCGTTTCGCCGCTTGCTGGCGGAAGTGGGCCAGGTCATCGTTGGCCAGCATGAACTGATGCAGCGGATGCTTGTTGGCCTGCTGGGCAATGGACATTTGCTGATCGAAGGTGTTCCCGGCCTGGCGAAAACGACCGCCGTGGCGTGTCTGGCCCAGGGAATTCATACTCGTTTTCAGCGACTGCAGTTCACCCCCGACCTGCTCCCCGCGGACTTGATCGGCACGCTGGTCTACCGCCCGGACGATCACAAATTCGTCGTCCAAAAAGGCCCCATATTTTCAAACCTGATCCTGGCCGATGAAATCAACCGCGCGCCGGCCAAGGTGCAAAGCGCCTTGCTGGAAGCGATGAAGGAGCGGCAGGTTACCATCGGCCATCACACCTATCCGATGGACGAACCGTTTCTGGTAATGGCCACGCAAAATCCCATTGAACAGGAAGGGACTTATCCGCTGCCTGAAGCCCAGATGGACCGGTTCATGCTAAAGGTCGTGGTTGGATATCCCAATCGGGCGGAGGAGATTGAAATCCTGGAGCGCATGTCGAAGACCAGGCAGACGCTGGAAATCAAACCGGTGACGACTCCCGACGAAATCCTGAAAGCCCGCGATCTGATCGACGAGATCTATGTCGACGACAAGGTGCGTGATTACATCGTCGACCTGGTGCTCGCCACCCGCGAACCCAACGCGTACAAACTGCCGATCAGCGATTTGATCCAATTTGGCGCGTCCCCACGGGCCACCATCAACTTGACGCTGGCAGCCAAGACCAATGCGTTTTTAAACGGTCGCGGCTATGTTACGCCACAAGATGTCAAGGACATGGCGCTCGACGTGCTTCGGCACCGGGTCATCATCACCTACGAAGCAGAAGCGGAGGACAAAACGTCCGACGACGTGGTCCAGGCAATCCTGAGCCATATTCCAGTACCTTGAGCGGGCGGCTGGGGAGCTGAGAGCCCAGAGCACCGTTCAAAGGCATTTCAGTACTTCCAAATTGCCATTCAGCCCCACTAGGGGCAGGGCGATAAGCCGCCCGGAAACCAACGTTTTTAACCACTAGCAGATTGCCCGGGTCGGCTTCATCGGCCATTCTTGAAACGACTGTATTTTCTATCCATGATACCCGTTGAATTGATCCGCCGCATCCGCCGCATCCAGATTCGCACCTCGCATGTGGTCGATACCATGCTTGGCGGCCAATACCACTCGGCCTTCAAAGGCCGCGGTATTGAGTTCGAGGAAGTACGGCCGTACCAAGTTGGCGACGACGTGCGGACTATTGACTGGAATGTGACCGCCCGTTGTGGTCTGCCGTTCGTCAAGCAATTCCGTGAGGAACGCGAGTTGACCGTTACGTTGCTGGTGGATTTGAGTGCTTCCCAAGGTCTGGGGACGCACCATCAAACAAAACGCGAGTTGATTACCGAACTTGGCGCAACCCTGGCGTTTTCGGCAATCAAGAACAACGACAAAGTCGGCTTGCAAATGTTTACCGACAATATCGAGAAGGTCATACCAGCGGGCAAGGGATCGCGGCACGTACTGCGGGTGATCCGCGAATTGTTGTACTGCGAACCAATCGGCCGAGGGACGGACCTGGCACGCGCCATTGAACACCTGAACAAAACGATCAAACGCCGCAGCGTGGTGTTTCTGATCAGCGATTTTCAAGATACCGGCTACCAGCGGCCGCTTAAAATAGCGCGACGGCGGCATGACGTGATTCCGATTGTGGTGGCCGATCGGCGCGAGTTCGAGATACCCAACATGGGACTGGTGGAACTCCAGGACGCGGAGAACGGCCAGGTGGCCTGGCTCGATACATCGAGCCAGCGTCATCGGCGGCTCTACGCAGCCCGCGCCAGGGAGTTGGCCGAACAGCGCGACCGTACACTCACCCGGCTTGGCATGGACCCCATCCATATCACCACGGGCGAAGACTTCGTCGATCCGTTGCGAAAATTCTTTCACCGGCGGGAGAACAAGCGATGAATGACCGACATCCGATCGGGATTGCGACACGATTGCTCATTCGGCCATACCTTGGGGCTGTTCGCAATAATCCCTATCGCCGAATCGCCGGGATCATCCTGTCGATCGCCCTCTCCGCGGTGGCGCTGGCAGGCGATATCGGCCCTCAGAGTCTGACGACCGAGAACGGTCCCGTGCGATTGACCGCCTCCGTCGATCGGGTGTCCGCGCGGATTGCCGAACGGATCACGCTGTCGGTCACGGCAGTCAGTCCGCAAGGCATTGCCCTCAATTTTCCACCGGTTCGGAAAAAACTTGGCGACTTAGAAGTGGTTCACAGCAAGGATACTTTTGACATTCCCGTGACGGAAGGCAGGCAATGGACTCGCGTTTACCAGTTGGAAAGTCTCGTCTCGGGTGCGTTTGAAATTCCGCCCATCGCGATTGGCTACACCGACCGCCGTAAAGGCATGCCCCAACATGGCACGATTCAATCCCAAACGATTCCGATTCGTATCACTAGCGTCCTGGAAGGGCGGGCCGATCCATTGAAATTTGGCGACATCAAGGGCGTGGTCGATCTGCCCACGGAACCGAAATCTTCAGCCACACAAGTCGCCTGGGTGCTCAGTGGCATCGGCGGCATGGCCCTGGCGGGACTCGTTTTCGCTCTTTGGAGAATGCGCCAACGCCAGCCAGCGGCGGATCGGTGGGCGCTTGACGAACTGCGGCAACTTGAGCAGAGTCCGTGCCGACAGGATGGCGAATTTCACGAGTTGTATTTCCGTTTGACGGAGATCGTTCGTGGTTATGTCCAGCGCCGATTCGGCATCTCGGCGCCCCAATGGACAACTGGAGAATTTATGAAATGGCTGCGCGACTACAACACGTTTAGCGAATCGCAGAAGACCGCGCTGGCGGAATTCCTCAACACGGCCGATCTGATCAAGTTTGCATGCATGGAACCGAATGGAGAAGAAGTGGCCGCCGCATTCTCGAAAGCGCGCGATTTCATTCGTCACACAACGCCCGCAAATACGAACCAGCACGCCAAGGAGGCCGCCTGATGTTCCACACATCGTCAAGTTGGTTCCTGCTGCTGTTGCTGCTGGTGCCCCTGGTTGTTTGGCGGATGCTGGCGGCGCGGAAGCAATCGGCCATCCCTTTCAGCTCCACGGAGTGGATCCACGACCTGAAGCCTTCATGGAAACAGCGACTATGGTGGATTCCGTCGACCCTGCGTGTGGGGGCCATCGTTCTGTTGATCGTCTCGTTGGCCCGGCCCCAGGAAGGCCGCAAGCAGACGGTTGTTGATAGCGAGGGCATTGCCATTGAGATGGTCGTCGACCGTTCTGGCAGCATGCAAGCGATGGATTTCAAAGTGGATGGCGAAGCGGTCGATCGGCTAACGGCCGTCAAGGATGTAGCCGGAAAATTCATCGGCGGCGGCGATGGCCTGGAAGGCCGCGGCAATGACTTGCTCTGCCTGATCAGCTTCGCCGGCTATGCGGACAGTCTTGGTCCGCCAACGCTCGACCATTTGTACGTAATCGGCCGATTGGACGACATCCAAATCGTCGACCGCCGGCGTGAAGACGGTACGGCCATTGGCGACGCGATCGGGCTAGCAGTCGAAAAATTAAACACGCTCGACCACGACGCCGGCCGTAAAATGAAAAGCAAAATTGTGATCTTGCTTACCGATGGTGAAAATAATGCCGGCGAAGTCGATCCGGTGCAAGCCGCGGAATTGGCTGAAACGATGGGCATTAAAATCTACACCATCGGTGTGGGCACCAAGGGCCGCGCTCCGGTGCCGGTGATCGATCCCTGGGGGCGCCGCACCATGCAATGGATGAATGTGAATATTGACGAAAATACACTAAAAAAAATTGCCGCCGCGACTGGCGGCAAATACTTTCGTGCGACCGATACGACGTCGCTGGAAAATATCTACAAGGAAATCGATCAACTGGAAAAAAGCCGCATCGAAGAGAGACACTACGTGGACTACCGCGAATTGGCCATCGAACCCGTCCCGATGGGCATGCTGATCTTGCCGCCCTTGGTACTGGCCGCATTGCTGCTATTGGCCGCCCAACTAATATTGGCAAACAGCCTTTTTCGTCAAGTGCCTTAGAGTGGAGAACGACATGGATCTTCAATTTGGCAATCTCGCAAATCTGCAATGGTCGTGGTTGATCGGGCTGGTGGCCCTGGTGCTGCTGGCGGCTGCAATTTTGCGCCGCCGCGCGCTGGCCCAATTTGCCACCGCGGACCGGATCGACCAGCTTGTCCCCAAAGGCGATCAACGCCGCCGGTTCCTGAAAGCCGCACTGACCCTGACATGCCTGGCCGCGATGGTGCTGGCCCTGATTGACATCCGTTGGGGCAAAACGTGGCACGAGGTACCGCAAAAAGGCATTGAGGTCATGTTTGCCTTGGACGTGTCACGATCGATGCTGGCTCAGGATGTCGCGCCCAACCGGCTCGACCGCGCCAAGCAGCAGATTTCAGACATGGTCGACGCCATGACCGGCGACCGCGTGGGGCTGGTTGTGTTTGCCGGCGAAGCGCGACGGCGAATACCTTTGACCAGCCACCACAACGACTTCAAACAGACATTGGCGGAAGTGGGCCCGCAGGATGTGGCCCGCGGAGGATCGCGATTGGGCAGCGCCATCAAGGTCGCCGCCGATTCGTTCCTGGACAAGACCAACGACCACAAAGCGATTGTTTTGTTTACCGATGGTGAAGACATGAAAAGCGACCCGATGGGGCAGGCTCTTCGTGTCCACAAGGCACGAGGAGTTCGCATTTTCACCGTCGGCCTGGGCGACATGACTCACGGCGGCCGAATACCGATCCGCTCGAGCCGCAGTAATCCTTCCTATCTTCAGTACCATGGCCAGCAGGTATGGTCCAAGATGAATGGGGAGGTTCTGCGACAAATTGCCAGCGAGACTGGCGGCGCCTACATCCCGGCCGGCACCAAGCAGGTGGATATGGCTGGCGTTTACCGTAATTATATCGCCGGTCTCCAGCAGGAGGAATTCGAGACGGCGCGCATCAACAGCACCATCCCGCGTTACCAATGGTTTGTCGGCGCGGCGCTGGTATTGATTTTGCTGGATTCAGTCGTTGGCTATGGGCGCAGTCGCACGGCAAACCGGGCCGGCACAGAGTTAAGGCTACAACGCCTGCGACACACTTTCCTGGACGAGCAACCCATCAGCAAGGATCGTCGAGCGTGGCCGGCTGCGCGCGACAACAGCCCGGAGCAGATAGCATCATGAAAACCTGTCGCCTCAACAGGAAATCCCAGCACGTTGCCGCGCGTTCCACGCAGGCCCTGGCAGCCATCCTTGCGGCTTGCCTGTTCTCTCTGTCCGCCCACGCCGCCCTCCATGCTGCCGACCTGGCACAAAGGGTCCACCAGGCCAATGAGGCGTTGGCACAGGGCAAAATCGACGAGGCCTTGGCTGCCTACCAACAGGCGGCGGCAGTCCATCCGGCCCGGCCGGAATTGGCCTACAACGAGGCAGTCGCCCATTACCGCAAGGGCGAATATGACCTGGCACGCGACCTGTTTACGCAAGCCACAGAGACAAATAACCGTCCATTGGAAGCCAGGGCCCGATACAATCTGGCGGATTGCGATTATGCCGAAGCTGTTAAGCTGGCCAATAAAGACAGACCGGCGGCAATCCAGCGATTGCAGCAAGCCATCTCGCATTATCGCGGAGCCCTGCAAGCCAATCCGGACGAAAGTGAAGCCCGGGCCAATATCGAACTTGCCCAAATGTTGATCCAGAAACTCCAGCAGGAGGAAAACCAGCAGAAACAAGACCAACAGAAACAAGACCAACAGAAACAAGACCAACAGAAACAAGACCAACAGAAACAGGACCAACAGAAACAGGACCAGAAAAAGCAAGACCAACCGCAGGATCAGCAGAAGCAAGACCAACAGAAACAAGGACAACAAAAACAAGATCAGAAAAAAGATTCTGAGAAACAAAACGAGCATAAGGAGCAAAGCAAGACTGTTCCACAGAAAGACAAGCAAGAATCAAAACCGGACGAAGCGAATGAGGAGGACCAGAAACAAAAACCCGACCAACAGCAAGACCAGCAACAGGACCAGCAGCCCAATCCGCAAGTCGGCGATAAACAAACACAACAACCGTCCGGACAGCAGCCCAAGAACCCAGACAAACAGCTTCCAGGCACACCCCAATATGGCGGTCAGTCGACACCCAAGCAGAAAGCCCGGCCGATGACCGTGGAAGAAGCCCAAAAAATGTTACAGGCCGTGCGCGACCGCGACTTGATGCGGCGATTGGAACAACGCGACCGTCGCCGCAGCCGCCATATTCCAGTGGACAAGGATTGGTAGGGATGATGAACATTTACCAACCAAATTGGCGCATTCCCCTCCTTATCGGAGCCATCGCCCTGTTTCCTTTAGCCATGACAAGCGCGACAGGCGCGGGCGCCGCTGAAGTTCGAGCTTCTCTCTCCTCCCACCAGGCCTACGTTGGCGTGCCGGTAATGTTGCGAGTCGAGATCCAAAACGCCGGCTCGTACGAACCGCCCGACGTGCCGGATATCCCGGGTACGGATGTCCATTCGGCAGGCGCTCCGCGGAGCAGCAGTCAAACCACCATCATCAATGGACGGATGAGCAAGCGGTCTTCCATCATGTACGTCTGGCAAATCACGCCGCGGCACGAGGGCAATTTCACGGTCCCGCCACTACACGTCAAAGTGGACGGCCGCTTCGAAGCCACCGAACCTCTGCAGTTCGCGGCTGTTAAAAGCGAAACTGGCGATTTGCTGATCGTCGAGGTGTCCGAGCAGCAGGATAAAGTCTATGTAGGGCAGCCGCTCAAATTGAAGTTAAAAATCTGGCTCAAACCATACCACGACACCAAGTACGACCTCACCTTGTCCGAAGCAAATATGTGGCGGATGGTCGCCGAGCAAACCAACTGGGGCGCGTTCGCGGAACGAATGCAGGAGCTGGCGAAAAACCGGCAGCGGCCCGGAGGCGAAGAGGTGCAGCGGGCCGACGCTAATGGCGACCCGGTCGGCTATTACCTGTATGAAATCGAAACCACCATTTACCCCAAGCGGCCTGGAACCGCAAATGTCGGCGACGTCCAAGTGGTGGTCCACTATCCCACCCAACTGGCTAAAAGTCGAGATCCGTTTTCATCCTTCTTCGATGGCAACGATTTCCCCTTCGGTAAAGGTTCTCCATTTTCCAGCCGGGATCTGTCCTCGTTTCAAAGGCGAACGCTGACTGTGGCCGACTCGCGGCCGCTCGTGGCAAGCGCAAAAGTCGACCCGATCGAGGTGCTGCCAATCCCCAAGGCAGGTCGGCCGGCCGACTACCGCGGGGCAGTCGGCAGGTACGAAATTGTCACCCACGCCGTGCCGGCCACGGTCCAAGCGGGCGATCCGATCACCCTGCAAATCGGCATCGCCGGCACCGGACCGATGGATCTGGTGCAAGCGCCCCCGCTCGCTTTGCTGCCGGATTTGACCAAGGATTTCAAGGTGCCCGATGAGCCACTGGCCGGGATTGTCCAAAATGGCACTAAATTGTTCACTGTCAGCATCCGGCCGCGACGCCAAGGTGTTACCCGGATTCCCGCCATACCGCTCAGTTTCTTCGATCCGGAGAAGGAAAAATTCGTCACCGTGCATAGCGATCCGATCGCCATTGAAGTCAGCCAGGCCGACACCTTGGCCCTAGGGGCCATTGTCGGAGACGCCCAACCAGGAGGCAACCAACCCGAGAAAAATCCGGCCTCGCAAGACCGGCCGATATCCGTTCGCTTTGAAAACTTTGCCGGCGACGATGTGCTTCGTTCCACCCAGCCAATCAACCCGGGAAGCCTGGCCCTCGTCCTGCTGGCCCCTCCCTTACTATGGCTTGGATTCGCGCTAGTGCGATACTGGCAACAGCTGGGAATCGGCTTGGCGAAGTTTCGTACCGCCGCGGCCCGCTCCGCCTACAAAGCATTGGACACGGCCAGCAGTCCCGCGGACGTCGCCCATGCTCTATTGGGTTATATCGCGTGGCTATTTCATAAGAATCCCACGACTTTGACTCGGGACGAAGCAGTCGGCCTGTTGAGAGAACATGGGATCGCTCCTGTCAACAACCAAATCGATCAACTGCTAGGGCAGTGCGAACAGCGAGCTTTCGCCGGATTCTCCGGAACGGAAGATGCATCGTTGGTTACGAAAGCCAAGGAATGCATTCGCTGGCTCAACCAACAGCCCTTTTCACGAGTCCCACCTAAGCCCAAAGGTTGAATCGATGAAAGCCCTTCAGCAGAATATTTTACGCCCCGCGTTGGGAATCCTCTGCCTCGCCATGACCACGTGGAGCTCGGCATGGGCGGGCGAATTGACGCCCCAACAGCAGACGCAGATACTGCACGAGGCCAACGAGCAGTACCACCAAGGCCAACGCAAGGCCGGCACCGACCCGGCGGAAGCCAAGCAGGCGTTCAGTGTCGCCGCGCAAAAGTACCAGACTCTGGTCGATAGCGGCGTGACGAATGGCAGGCTCTATTTCAACCTGGCCAACGCTCAAATTCATACGGGCGATCTCGGCCGGGCGATCGCCAACTACCAGCGGGCGGCGACCCTACTGCCCGGCAACCGTTCGGTCCGGGCCAATCTTCGCTATGCCCGTTCGCGGCTTCCCCATGCCCAGGAAACAGAACTGCAATCACCGTCGCTTGGACAAATCCTATCCAAATGGAATGATGCAATCTCGTGGAACGTGCGTCTGGCCGTGGCAGCCGTCGCCTGGATACTGGTTTGGCTCGCGGCAATGGTTCGCTTCCGCTTCCGCCGCTTCCCGCTCCGCTATGTCGCGGTTCCCGCACTCGTCCTGTTTTCCCTGAGTACCGTCTCGCTCTGCTTTACGTGGTATCCGATACCCGCGAACGAAAGGGGTATCGTCGTGGCCCAAACCGTCATTCGCACTGGCAACGGCGAAGCGTTCGCCCCGAAATACCAACAACCACTGCACACAGGCGATCCATTCGACCTCGTGCAGCGGCGCGGCGATTGGCTCAAAATCCGCACGCCAGCGGGTCAAACCGGGTGGGTCTGGGCCCACGACGTGGAACAGATCCGGCCAAGACCCAGCTGGCTTCCCAGGCTGGGCAGCACTTAGGGACATGAATATAGCATCCTCTCTGAGCCCCTGCCCCAGACCCCGTGACGTATCTGTCCATTATTGTCAAAACACATAAACCAAAGGCGATAAAATTTTGAACCTATGCGTCCTTCTGTTCAAAATATTCAGGGATGGGCCATTTTATAATTGACAGTTACCACGGTTTGGGTGGCGGCGACACTTGTCCGCAACCCGCAATGGTGCGAAGCAAGTTTTCGGGATAGATACCTCACTCGCATCAACTGGGAACAGCGAATGGCCGGCCGACTCGGCCAGGATCTGTTCACGCTGGTCACGATGTGAACAACGACAAATGGCTCGCGGGGTCTGATGTTCTCATCAAGCGACTTGAAGAAAGATACCTGGCCGAAATTAATGCCTTCATGTCATTCGGCAAGAAGGCGGAGTCCGGTCCGGCACTCCCTGGTTGAGATCGGTATCAATTTCACCGTGCCGAATCGCGTTGTTTGGCTCGGCTCATCAGCCATTCGCCGATGCTGTCACTGGTGATGACGCCGACCAATTGCCCTTCATGGACCACGGGGAACATGCCGCAATCGCCCTGCTGCATGCGATCGAGTGTCTTTTCCAACGGCTCGCTGTCGTCAACCGACTCGCACTGCTGACGCATGAACTCGTCCACGTGTTTATCCCGGCCATGCAGGGCGACGGATTTCAAGAGGTCATTGCGCGGCAGAATGCCCAGCAGTTGGCCGTTTTCCATCACCGGAAAACCCTGCTGCGAGCCGGCAAGAATGTGATCCACGGCATGGCCCAGCGTGTCGGTACCGGATAGCACGGTGTACTGACGCAGCATCGCAGTGCTTACGGGAACTCCTTTTCGTGTATCAGTACTTCCAAATTGCCACTCAGTCCCACGAGGGCCTGGGCGATAAGCCGCCCGGGGAACCGACGTTTTTAACAGCTAGCAGATTGCCCGGGTCGGCTTCATCGGCCATTCTTGAAACTACTGTGTATTCGTTTGTTCAAGGCATGTTGCCTGCATACAGGATGTCAATTTCTTTATCCATGATGGATCTCCTAGTCGCAAATATAAAGATGTCGCCAATTTCATCCCGTATGTACCGAGACGACCGCAATGCCCGCGGCACCCAGCACATCCTTGGCGCGAATCACCTCGCCCGTATTGCCATGAACGAGCACAAGCGACTTACCCGCCTTCAGTTCCCTTTCAAAATCCGCCAGACCATCCTTCGAAAAGCCGAGGTGTAGCAGACCGGCGAACAGAGCTTCGATCCCCGCCAATCCGGCCGAGCCTTCAAGACCGCCGAGGACCATGCTCAACAGCGGACCACCGACCATCAACGGCCCAATACCCGGCACGAACAAAAATCCCGCGCCAGCCAACATGCCCATAATACTGCCCCAAATCGCGCCTTGCACGCCCCAAAACTTCATTTGCTCGCCCGTGCTTGCATAACCATGGATATGCTTATCGCCGGGATGATCCTTACCCACGACCGAAATCTGCTCGGCATGAAATCTGGACTCCAATAATTTTTCCAACACGGACTTCACCCGCTGGTGCTCGTCAATCAAGGCAATGCAAACATTCCGGTCATGCATGGGGGGAGCCTCCGTGGATGGTTGCATTCTCAGCCAATAATCGTGTTGTCAGAACCAATCGAACGCGTGCCAGCGCTGGGCCAACCTCAAGCGGACGATTAGAGCCACAACGAGCGTCTTCACTTCATTTTGACGAGGCAACCATATGCTCGTGGACTTCCTTGACCTGAGTCGCATTGAGCAATTCCTTGGCCCAGGCAACCTCGTCCGCCGTCCCGTGGACAATGAACGCAAACTTACCCGCTTTGATCGCGGTTTCGTACTTGAAGTTGTGTTGACGGATCCTAGGCTTGTCAAACGCAAAATAATAGCCCCCAATCTTTGGAACCCGCATTTAGCCTGATCCATTGATCCTTGTCCCCTATCTCTCAATTCGTAGCCTGCTACTGCGTGCCCCGTTACCATGCACATAGCGTGCCAATACATTCGGCTTTCCCCAATAAAGGACATGGCAAACATTGAACCCCTGTTCATCGACGCCGAATTCGATGGCCACACCTTGACCCTGGCAGTCCAACTGCCATCGTTTTACTTGAAGCAAATGCTGCAGGAATCTCTCCGCAGCTTGGATGTGGTAGCGAAGATTGACAATCGGGTGGATGTCGTCTGCTGCGATGGACTTAGCAGTTTACACAAAATACCCAGATAGTCCGTTTGCAGCCCAGTGGTGACCGCAATTCAAATCAGGACCAGTGGAGGCCTCTGACCCAAAACGGTACAGTGTGGCCATAAAAAGTGCATTCCACATGGCCGTAGCGGTTAAAAAACCGCCGCCAGTTTGCCTGCCCCGTACGTACATCCGTGGCCCTTTTCCTTTATTTTGATCCCAATTGGCAGCCGGCAACCTTAGCATTGCAGGGCTCGGCCCCTCGGATTTGATCCCGATATTCGGATCATCAATTGTGTTGATGCCGTCCAAGCATTCGATCCATACAAAGAGAAACTGCAACAGCCGGATCGCAGCCTTGATGGCGATTTTCTACTCAACTCGGTTTTCTATGAGCCTCCGCTTCTTAACGAAGGTTCAACCCTCCAGTACGTTGCCTTCTGCGTATGGCACAGATTTTGCTCATTCATGAGCCACAGTGGGTTATTGTAAATCTGGCAAGCGTGTTCCCCGCGGCATGACAGGCTTGCCGGAAATGAGCGCTGGCCTTAGCGCGCTATCGACGAACTAGAGTCTGTTTGAATTCCAGCAGGATGCCAGTCTCTGCGGCAAACAAATAGGGGGGCCTGAGCCGGGCCGAAAAATGTCAGCGTCATTCCGACATAAAACTAGTCAAAATGCTTTATCTGCTGTTATGGAATACAGCAACAGCACCCTGGCAACCGCCATGGCCACCAGTGCGTTGGCACGAAAACTACGCATAAATCTGCTTTTGTCGGCCAGGCCGCGGGCTCCGCCTGGCGCTAGCCGAATAGGCCGTATGTTTATTCATTCTGCCCATGGGGCATGTTGGGAGTCCGGGGCAGCCATTTTGATGCCGGCCCATGGATCTCGACGCACAAATAAATACAGCAGCGAATCAAAAGGATCCTTAATCATGAGAAAACCATTCATTTCCGCATTGGCAATTGCCATCCTCCTGGGAGGGCTGGTGCCGCTTGTGGCCCAGGCGGCCGTATCGGATACGTCCATTAACTATTTTGTCAAGGATGCCCTGCGCGATGATCCACGCGTCGACGCAGCTGAAATTAGCGAGGCCACCGAGGCCGGCGTCGTCACCCTGAGCGGCAGCGTGGAAGACCTGGCCGCCAAGAACTTTGCGGTCTCGGAGGCCAAGAAGATCAACGGTGTCCTGGGAGTCATCGACCAGATTGTGGTAAAGCCCAGCTATCGCCTGGACAGCGATATTGCGAATTCTATTCGGCGGCGCATTTTGAACAGCACCGTCATCAATTCGCAAGGCATCGAGGTAACCTGCGAGAATGGCGTGGTCACCCTCTCGGGCGAGGTCGACAGCTACTCCGAGGAACAGCAGGCTGGCTTGCTCGCCAGCGAGGTCCACGGCGTGAAGGAAGTGAAAAACAACGTCATTACCAAGTGGCCCAGCACGCGCAGTGATCATGAGATCAAAGACGATGCGGTGGCGGCTCTGAAGCGGGATGTTTATCTGACCGGGAAACCGATCACCACGACCGTGGAAAACGGAGTGGTCACCCTCACCGGTTCGGTTGGCAATGCCTACGAGAAGGACCGGGCCTACAGGGACGTTCGCTGGATTTCCAATGTCATGGGAGTCGACAACAACTTGACCGTGGATTGGTACGAGACTCCGATCACTCGGGAAGAACAGAAAGCGCCCTCGGACATCGATCTCAAGGCGACGGTTCGCGACGCGCTTGACCAGGACAGCCGTATCGATGCCAGCCACATCACGTTGCGTGTTTCGTATGGCAGTGTGATCTTGGATGGCTCCGTCAGCAGCCAAAACGAACGAAACATCGCCGAGCGTGATGCCAGGGATGTGGTAGGCGTGGCCTGGGTGACGAACAACCTGTTCACGTTGGCTGAAAAACGCACGGACTGGGAAATCGCCGATGACATTAATTTCAACCTGGATACCGATTATTTGACCGATGGTTACGATCTCAATGCAAGTGTCAAGGACGGCATCGCAACCCTGACCGGAACTGTCCACACCTGGTATCAAAAGACCCATGCCGACGACGTCGCTTCGCGTGTCCTGGGCGTGAGGGACGTCATCAACAATATCGCGGTGTCTTCGACCAACTGGAAAAAAGACGCGGATCTGGTCAAAGCGATCAGAAGCCGCCTGAAAGGCGATTGGTCAACCTGGTGGGTCAATAAGAAAATCAACGTGACGGTCAAGGACGGTGTGGCTACGTTGGAAGGTGATGTCAACTCTTGGAACGAGCGGTACAAAGCCGGTGAACTCGCGATTAACACCCTCGGTGTTTTGGAAGTCGACAATCGGCTGACCGTCAAAGGTGTCGATTATCCGTGGGACGAACACTACTATAAGTAGTTTGAACTCCCCCCGACTCACTCGGCCGTCAGGGCCCGTTCCCTGGCGGCCGGCGAGTGTTATGTAGCGAAGCTGGCTGCCCCTTCCACGTTAGACTATGGTGGCAACTGGCATGGATCTGAAGCAATCCTGGGTGACGGCCGGTCCTCGGTCTGGCTGATCGCTTGCAAATAGGAGGGAATATTAGATGGGTAAAATGAGCGACAAGCTGGGGGAAGTTAATGTTCTAATAAAGCGACTTCAAGAAAGATACCCGGCCGAAATTAATGCCTTCATGTCATTCGTCAAGAAGGCGGAGTCCGGTCCGGCACTCAGCGAACGGGAAAAGGAACTGATCAATATCGGCCTGTCGGTGGCCGGCCAGTGCGAATGGTGCATTGCCTTGCACGTGCAGCACGCCATACAGGCCGGCGCAACGCGCGATGAAATCGTGGAAGCCGGTTTTATGGCCGTGGTGATGCATGGTGGTCCCGCGCTAGTGTGTCTGACTCCGTTGATGAAAGCCTTGGATGAATTCCTGCCGGAAGAGGGAGCCTGACAGTCGTACTCCAACCACATTGGCCGAATCTGAATGCTGGACCACCCTATTGAATTGAGCCATTTTCCACGCTGCATCGTGACGGATTGGAGCAACACGATCGGATCGGTTTAGATATCGCGGTCGATGCCAAAGGCGGATTGCTCACGACCGAGCTACGCGGTGCCGCCGAGAGTCTACATTGAGATCGGTATCAATTTCACCGTGCCGAATCGTGCAGCTTGGCTCGGCTCATCAGCCATTCACCGATGTTGTCACTGGTGATGACGCCGACCAGTTGGCCGTCATGAACCACGGGGAACATACCGCAATCGCCCTGCTGCATGCGATCGAGTACCTTCTCCAGAGGCTCGCTGTCGTCAACCGACTCGCACTGCTGACGCATGAACTCGTCCACGTGTTTTTCCCGGCCATGCAGGGCGACAAATTTCAACAGGTCATTGCGCGGCAGAATGCCCAGCAATTGGTCGTTTTCCATCACCGGAAAACCCTGCTGCGAGCCGGCAAGAATGTGATCCACGGCATGGCCCAGCGTGTCGGTACCGGATAGCGTGGTGAATTCCCTCAGCATCGCCGCGCTCACGGGAACCCCCTGGATTATTGAACGGATATGGACCATATGGGCCTCGGCCTGCGCTCCCATGTAAACAAACAGGGCAATGAATATCAAAAACCAATTTGAGAAGAAGCCGACCACGGCGAACAGGATCGCGGTCATCTGGCCGACCTGGGCCGCGATTTCGGTAGCCTGTTCGAAACTCATGCGAAATCCCAGCAAGGCCCGCAGCACCCGGCCACCGTCCATCGGGAATCCTGGCAATAAATTGAATAGCCCCAATGCCAGATTGATCCACAGCATACGATCCAGCACCGGTGCCGTCGTCGCCCACGTTGCGTCAAAAGGGGCAACACCGCCGCGACTCAGGGCGATTAAATACAACCCGCCCGCAATGACAAAATTCACGGCCGGACCGGCCAGGGCCACCAGCAGCTCCTTGGCAGGTTCCCTGGGCATGTGTTCCAGTCGGGCCACACCGCCAATCGGCAGCAGGGTGATGTCGCGCGTTTTGATTTGGAACCGCTGCGCCATCAGGGCATGCCCCAATTCGTGCAACACCACACAGCCGAAAATCGCCAGCACAAAACCTACGTTTTCCGCCGTGCCGGCTGGCCCGGCCGGGTCATTTTGATCCGCCAGCACAATCCAGCCAATCAGCAGAAAAAACGTCCAGTGGACATAGATTCCTATGCCCGCCATCTGGCCAATCCTTAAAGACCATTTCATGCTGAGACAACTCGTATTCGGGTATTAAGGGCCGACTCAAAAATAACTTCGGGTTTTGGCGGGCTGCGGCTACGGCTGCGGGTGTCAGGCTGCATCGACGTATAAGCAATATGCCTGCTTCGCCTTCCTACGCAGCCTTGTCCTCGCC
>Ga0114931_10003765_pt1 | contig 19120 bp, 19 predicted proteins | sample 2SBtaG_FD_89579 | JGI IMG/M metagenome (GOLD analysis project Ga0114931, IMG submission 89579) | Deep subsurface microbial communities from Kolumbo volcano to uncover new lineages of life (NeLLi) - 2SBTROV14_V59a metaG | ecosystem: Environmental > Aquatic > Marine > Volcanic | place: Kolumbo...
GAGTCGGCCGAGGGCGTCCGGCAGGCGGCCGAGGCGGCGACGCAGTTATCCACCAAGGCCGAGCAGCTCCAGGCGCTGGTCAACCGCTTCAAGCTCTGACCACACGCGATTCCCCGGTGTTCTCCCCGGAGCGATTGGAACTGATTCAGATGGTGTGCGCAGGGCGCCGGCTCCGGTCGGCGCCCTGTGCTTTTCGTCCCCGGCTCGGTGCGCGGGGCAGGGGTTGAAATTGCCCCGGTCCGTCTCCGTAGAAGCAGGCACACGACTCTTTCGGACCTGATGCTGGTTCGCCGCAACCGCGTCCATAGGATGCTGTACCGAAAAGAGTTCTGGCGATGGATACAGAGATCGTGGGGAGAGCGCCGACTCGTTCCGGATGAATGAGATATCGGACCACAAGGGGCGACGGGCGACAGCATGAAAACATTCATCAAGTGGTTTCTCATCATTGTGCTGGTCTTCGGCGCCATTCTCGCTGGTGCGGGAGCATTCCTGTATCCCAAGATCAAGGCGCTCCAGGAGAAGCGTGCGGGCGGCCAGAGAGGCTCGGAGGTTCTCACCGTCTCCGTCGAGCCCGACCGTCTCGTGCGGACGATCAGCGCGCCCGGGGATGTCGAACCGAGGCGGAAAGTGAACATCTCGGCGCGTGTCTCAGCGCAGATCATCACGCTGCCCTTTAAGGAGGGCGACTTCGTTAAGGAAGGCGAGGTGATCGTCCAACTCGATGACAAGACGCTCAAGGCGGATCTCGCCTCGAACGAGGCATCGCTGAAGGCCACCGAGGCCCGTCTCGAGGGCGCCCGGGCGACGCACATCAACGCCGTCGCCAACTGGGAGCGGATCGATTCGCTCTACAAGACCCAAGACGTAAGCAAGGCGGATCTGGACGCCGCCGAGGCGCAGCTCCGCCTCAGCGAGTCGGACCTCCAGGCGGCCGAGCAGAACATCGAGGTCGCCAAGGCCGGGGTCACCCGCTCGCGCGAGGCCGTCGGGTACACCGTCATCAGGGCCCCGATGGACGGGCGGATCACCCGTCTGCACTCGGAGGTCGGCGAGACCGTCACGGGCTCGGTGACCAACTTCGGCACGGTCATCCTTGAGATGGCGGACCTGACCGAGATGCTGGTCAACGCCGAGATCGACGAATCAGATATCGCCCCGGTGCGCATCGGGCAGTCCGCGCGGGTGTACATCAACGCGTTCGACGGGAAGGTCTTCGAGGGCACGGTTGAATCGATCGCGCTCCAGCACTCGATCGATCCAACCGACGGCTCGAAGTTCTACAAAACCGAGATCCTGCTGCACCTCGACCCGGACACGCAGATCTTCGCCGGGCTGACCGCCAACGTCGATGTCGAGGTCGAGACGCTCGAGGGCGTCTTGAAGATCCCGTCGCAGGCCGTGATCGACAAGCGCGTCGACGAGCTCGATACGGACATCGCCGATTCCGCGATCGTTGACAAAAACAAGACCTTCGTCCGTGTCGTGTACGTCCTGCGTGACGGCAAGGCGATGGAGACGCCGATCAAGATCGGGCCCAGCGACCTGACCGCGACGGCCGTGCTCGCGGGGCTGGACCCGGGCGCCGAGGTCATCGTCGGCCCATGGAAAACACTCCAGGAACTCGACAACAAGAAAGCCGTGCACAAGCGCAAGCCCAAGCAAGATGATGGCGCCGTCAACGACAAGGACACCCCGACCGACGACGCCATCGCCGGAGCGGATACGGACGAAGAGGACGACACCGCCCATGTCGAGAGCGTGAGCGAGCCGGACGACAGCGACGGCTCGCAGAGCAGCGCCGCCGCGCATGAACTCCCCACCCGGACGGCGTCATGACCATCGAGATCCGCAAGCTCCGCAAGACCTACAAGGTCGGTGTCGAGCGCGTCCACGCGCTGCGCGGGCTGGATCTGCACATCGAGCGCAATGAGTACGTCGCGATCATGGGCGCCTCGGGCTCGGGCAAGTCCACGCTGATGAACATCCTCGGGTGCCTCGACCGCCCGACCGGCGGCAAGTACCTGCTCAACAACAAGCCCACGCACAAGATGGGCGCCAGCGAGCTCGCGCGGGTCCGGAACATCGAGATCGGGTTCGTCTTCCAGTCCTTCGAGCTGCTCCCGCGCGCCAGCGCCCTCAAGAACGTCATGCTCCCGCTGCTCTACTCCAAGAGCGGCTGGATCGGCGCCCGCCGGGCGGCCAAGCGGGCCCTGGACCGCGTCGGGCTCGCCGACCGCATGGGCCACCGCCCCAACCAGCTCTCGGGCGGGCAGCGCCAGCGCGTCGCGATCGCCCGCGCGCTCGTCAACACCCCGAGCATCCTGCTCGCCGACGAGCCGACGGGCAACCTCGACTCGACCACCACCCATGAGATCATCGACCTCTTCAACCAGCTCCACGCCGAGGGGCAGACGATCCTCATCGTCACCCACGAGGAGGATGTCGCCGGGCACACGCAACGCATTGTCCGCCTGACCGACGGTGTGATCGAAACCGACCTGCGCACGCATGACGACCCGATCCATCGTCAGTGGGTCGAGCACGCCGCCGCCACGCTCCAGGTTCTTCAGGCGCACGACGGGCTCGATGGCGCGTCGGCGCCGAAGATCCACGTCAATCCGAGCGTCGCGAGCCAGACGGAGACGCCCAGGTGATTGTCATCCGCTGGTTCGTGCAGACGGTGATGCTCGCGTTCAGCCAGATCTGGGCGAACCGGGGCCGATCGATCCTGACGTCGCTGGGCATCATCGTCGCGACGGCGCTCGTGCTGAGCGTCATCGGCGCCATCACGGGGATGAAGAACTTCGTCCTCAACGAGTTCCAGACTGTCGGCGCCCAGCTGATCTTCATCGACGGGACCGTGCCCGAGTCCAAGCGCACCACGATGAGCTGGCGCAGCGTGCAGCTGAACGAGGACGAGTGCAAGGCGATCCTCGAGCACTGCCCTTCCATCGACCTGATCACCCCGAACTGGAACGGCGTCTACGAGGTCCGCCACGGCGAGGACGTCAAGCAGGTCGCCGCGACGGGGATCTGGGAGACGTGGCACGACGTCAACACGCGCTACTGCATCAAGGGCCGGCCCTTTACCAAGATCGATCGGGACGAGGCCCGGCAGGTCTGCCTGATCAACGAGACCGCGATCGAGGAGTTCAACCTGTCGCTCGATCCCGTCGGCGAGTTCCTGCTCATCAAGGATCGCCGATTCCTCATCGTGGGCGTCGTGGAGACCAAGGCCGTTTCGCCCATGTTCGGCGGCGGGCAGTCGCGCTCTGAGATCTTCATCCCCTTTGAGCAGGCGAAGAAGCTCAACCCCAACGGCTGGCTGAACTTCGCGATGGGGCGGATCGTCACGCCCGAGGCCGCCGCCGACGCCCGGGCCGAGGTCCGGTTCGTCCTTCGCTCGATGCGCGGGCTCGAGCCCGAGGAGGAGGACACCTTCCAGATCGGGGTCATGCAGCAGTTCATCGACGGGTTCTCAAGGCTGACCTCCGTCATCACGGCGGTGCTGGGGGGCGTCGTCGGGATCTCCCTGATCGTCGGGGGTGTCGGGATCATGAACATCATGCTCGTCTCGGTCAGCGAGCGCACCCGCGAGATCGGGCTGCGCAAAGCCGTCGGCGCCAGGCCCGCGGTCATCCTGGCGCAGTTCCTCGTCGAGGCGGTCGTTCTGTGCCTGGCTGGGGGGGCGCTCGGGATGGTCCTCGCGCAGCTGCTGATGCTCGGGCTCAGCATGGCGCCGAGCGCCCAGCTCTCCGACGCGGAGATCCCGGTCTGGGCGATCGTGCTCGCGATCGGCTTCAGCGTCGGGACCGGGCTGATCTTCGGCATCCTCCCCGCGTTCAAGGCCTCCCGTCTCGATCCCATCGACGCGCTCCGGCACGAATAAACCCGCCACTCCATCGGCGCTTTTCACGAAAGGTCGAACATGCTCATCCGATTCATGCTCCAGACCGTCGTGCTGGCGCTGACACAGATCTGGTCCAACAAGTTCCGGGCCGCCCTGACGGCGCTGGGCATCGTCATCGGCGTCTCCTCGGTTGTCGCCGTCATCGCCGCCCTCGGGGGGATGCGCGCGGGGATCATGGGCGAGTTCGAATCGCTCGGCGCCAAGAAGGTCTGGGTCTGGGGCAACGTCCCGCGATCGCTGCGCGGCAAGATGGGCTGGGACAAGGTCAAGATGACCGTCGAAGAGATCAACGCGCTCCAGGAGCACTGCCCGTCGATCGAAGCGCTGACCCCGATCATCCAGAACGGCTGGAATGTCAGCCAGGGCGACCGCCTGGTGCAGGGTGTCTCGGTCACGGGCATCGGGATGGATTGGCGGGAGGTCGAGGGCCGTGACATCACCATCGGCCGCCCGCTGTCGCGCATCGACCATGCCGAGCGACGGCCCGTGTGCCTGGTCAACGCCGAGGCGATCGCGGATCTGGACCTCAACACCGACCCCACCGGGCAGCACATCCGCATCGATACGCACCGCTTCCAGGTCGTCGGGGTGATCGAGACCGAAGAAACCAGCATGCTGACGGGCAACGACTCCAACGCCGAGATCCTGATCCCGTTCGAGACCTCGCTCAAGATCAACCGGTTCGGATGGCTCTGGTGCATGGCCACGATCAGCTCGCCCGATCATGTCGACGATGCGCGCAACGAGATCCGCTTTGTCCTGCGCAAGATGCGCCACCTCGAGCCCGAGGACGAGGACACCTTCGGGATCCAGATCCTCCAGCAGGTCATCGACCAGGTCAACACGGTCGCCGCGGCGATCGCCACGGTGGTGATCGGTGTGGTCAGCGTGCTGATGCTCGTCGCCGGCATCGGCATCATGAACATCATGCTCGCCTCGGTCAGCGAGCGGACCCGGGAGATCGGCCTGCGCAAGGCCGTCGGCGCCAGGCCGGCGGTCATCATGATGCAGTTCCTCGCCGAGGCCGTCACGCTGTGTGTCGTCGGCGCTATCGGAGGGATCTTCATCGGGCAGTTGATGGTCCTCGTGGTGCAGCACATCCCCAACGTGAATCTGGAAAAATCACAGATCCCGCTGTGGGCGATGGTGGTCGCGGTGGTCTTCAGCGCCGGCAGCGGCATCGTCTTTGGTATGTTCCCCGCTGTGAAAGCGGCGAGAATGGATCCCATTGAGGCTCTCAGACATGAATAATCGTTTCGCCCGGGCGACCCTCTCCCCCGCGTGCGCCATCGCCTTGCTCGCCCTCACCGGCTGCGCCAAGAACCCCTTCGCCACATCGATCAGCGAGTACGGCGATCGACCCCCGATCGAGCGGTTCCGCTCCATCGACACGATGTCGCTCGACGACAGCAGGGTCGAGGGCGACCTGCCGAAAACCCGGGACGAGGTCGCCGAGTCGGACCTCGAGTCGCTCCGAAAGAACCGGTTCGAGGGGCGTGAGTCGCTCGAGATCTCGATCGAAGAGGTCCGCGCCTGGACGATCCGCAACAACCTCGACATCCAGGTTGTGCTCGTCGATCCCACCATCGCCAACCAGAGCGTCTCCGAGTCCGAGGCCGCCTTCGAAGCCGTCTTCTTCACCAACATCAACCGCAACTCCTTCGACACGCCGACCTCGTCGACACTCGCCGGATCGCAGGTGGACACCACCAGCTACGACCTGGGCGTCCGCGTCCCGCTCCGCACCGGCGGCAACGTCACGGTCAACTTCCCGTTTAACCGCACCAAGACCGACAACATCTTCTCGACGCTCAACCCATCCTTCACCGCCGATGCGCAGGTCTCGATCTCCCAGCCCCTGCTCCGCGGCGCCGGCCGGCGGTCCGCGACCCACGGCATCCGTGTCGCCGCCTTGAACGAGGGCGTCAGCGAGGCCAGGACCAAGCAGGAGATCATCCGGCAGCTCGCCGCCGCCGACCGGCTCTACTGGCGCCTCTACGCCGCCCGCAAGAGCCTCGAAGTTGCGCAGAACCAGTACGAGCTGGCGATGACCCAGCTCGATCGCGCCCGCCGGCGCGTCAACGCCGGCGATCTCCCGGAGGTCGAGGTCATCCGCGCCGAGGACGGCGTCGCCTCGAGGCTGGAAGACATCATCGTCAACGAGAACCTCGTCCTGACACGGCAGCGCGAGCTCAAACGGCTCATGAATGTCGACGGCCTCGGCCAGCGCACCAAGATCATGCTCATCCCGACGTCACAGCCGGACCCGGTCCGCTACGGCGTCGATCCCGATGCCTACGTCGACGCGGCCATCAACAACCGCATGGAGCTGCTCGAACTCGAGCTCCAGCTCACCATCGACGAGAGCACCATCGACTTCGAACGCAACCAGGCGCTCCCGCTGTTCACCGTCGATTACACCTACCGCATCAACGGGCTCGGCGACTCCTACACCAACGCGATCGGCGTCGCGCGGGACGCGAAGTTCGCCGACTGGCTCCTCGGGCTCCGCGCCGAGGTGCCCATCGGCAACCAGGCCGCCAAGTCGCGCGTCCGCCGGGCCATCCTCCAGCGGCTCCAGCGGCTCTCATCAAAGGAGTCCCGCGAGCTCTCGATCGAGCAGGAGGTCCTCGACGCCATCGACACCATCGAATCCGGCTGGCAGCGCATCCTCGCGTCGCGCCTCTCGGCGATCTCCGCGGGCCGGACCCTCGAAGCAGAGCAGCGCCAGTTCGACGTCGGACGCCGGACCAGCACCGATGTGCTCATCGCCGCGACGAGGCTTGCCGAGGCGCAGTCCGCCGAGATCGCCGCGGTCACCGATTACGAGATCGCGCAGATCGACCTCGCCTTCGCCACCGGCACGATCCTGGGCCGATCGCGCGTCGACTGGGCGCCTTCGGATCCCTCGGGCGACGACCCCGGCGGACCGGTCATCGATCCCGATTACCTCGCGGCGCAGTGACAACAGCGACGTCCGCCGCGTCAATCGGCGGAATCGCACATCCACCAACGGCGCACACGAAAGCGTCAGCGAATGGTTGGAGTCGAGTTGGATCTGGGGATCAGCCCGGAACAGACGCAACGGGTTTGATGGCGCCGACCACCGATGGACGCTCGGCGAGGATCTGCTCTGCAACCTCGCGCCGATGGACCTCGATGTTTCTTGGGAACTCAAACGCGAGCCGCACCCGGTCGCCCTTGATTCCCGCGATGCGAACGACGCCGATCGGATCACTCGGATCACCGATGACGACCTCTTCGCCTTCTCGTCTTGTAATAACAAGCATTGACCGGACCTCCTGTCCCATAGCCGGAGCGCACCACGCGATCCGACCCCACCACACGTCAGCGTACCAGCCTGCGCGACACCGTCAAACCCGCAATCGATGATCTTTTCGGAATCTTTGCTCCGGCGCTCGCGATGTAAGTATCTGCAAACAGGCTGTTTCCGGCCACCGTGCGCCGCCCGCGCCGATTCAATCCACGGCCACTACACCGGTGATCTCCGGGACATGCGCACGCAGGTTTTCTTCAATCCCCATCCGGAGCGTCATCTCGCTCGACGGACAACCCACGCAGGCCCCCTGAAAGCGGATCTGCACCACATTCGCCGGCGTGATCCGGACCAGCTCGATGTCCCCGCCGTCGCGCTGGATCATCGGGCGCAGGGCTGTCAGAACCTCCTGAACGCGGGTGGTCAGGGTGTGGTCGGCTTGGGTCAACGGGATCGACTCCGGGATCGGGTCCGACGAATCGCGGACCAGTGATTTCCTGCCAATGTTCTCCTGATTCTCCCCCCCCCGGCGCCCCCGAGCAAGCCCGAGCGCCCGATTCCCGGTAATCCCCCGCGCCGCGTCTACACTCCACCCATGCGACACCGACCCCATCTTCGTCCCGGCCAGACCCGAGCGCTCGTGACCACTGTGTGCCTGCTCGGGCTCCTGACGCCGATCGGCTGCGCCGGTGGCGGCATCAGGAACTCCAAACGGGCCGCCGAGGATCCGCTCGGCGTCCTGTCGGACGCCACGGCCCCGGCCAAGACCAAGGTCCTGGCGGTGGAGGTCCTCGCCGAGGACGGCCGCTCGGGCGAACTCGGCGCCGAGATCGTCCGCGAGACACTCAAACGCCTCGCATGGGGGCGGAACAACCGCCCGAGCGTCCGCATCGCGGCCATCGACGAGCTGTTCACCGACTACCCGCACGACACCGCACGGATGCTCTCGCTCATGCTCCCGACGGAGAACCACTGGCAGGTGATCGAGCACGTCTGCGACATGGCCGTCGAGACGAACACGACCGAGCTGATCCCCGCGCTCGTGCGGAGCTGGTCTCGCCAGGTGCCCAGCCCGCCCGATGACGAGCGCCCTGAACGGGCCGCGATCATCGCGCTGGCGCCTGGCGTCCCGGTCGAGAAGACGGTCTTCGGGGTCTTCGCAACGATGAGCGACCCCGATGATCCGAACGACCCTGAGGATCACTTCGCGCTGCGCACGCGCCGCGACGCGTGGACGCTCCTGTCGCGCATCGATCCCGCCGGCGCCACGACCAGGGACTACATCGCGCAGGCGCCCGATGCGTCGGGCGACCCGCTGCTGGCCGATCTCCAGGTAGCCGCGCGGCAGCTCGGCGCCATCCCGCTGACAACCGAGCAGCTCGACTGGGTCGAGAACCTGCGCAAGCCCGAGCACGCCGAGTTCTGGCGCCGGGCGGTGGCTGTCGTCGCGACCCTCGGCCCCGAGCAGCGCGAGGGCTTCGAGCTGCGGCACATCGCCGGCGTCCTCTGGGCCTCGGCGCACCGGCCCGGCTGGCTGACCACATCGCGCAGCGAGCTGCTCAGCACACTCAGCACCGAGCTCGCCGGTCGGCGTCACACCCGCCGAACGGCCGACTTTCCCGACGCCATGGTCGGCGCCCGCGAATCGGTCGACGCCTGGCGGAAGGATCTGGTCTGGGGTGATGCGCTGCTGCTGCTGATCGCAGACCAGGCGATCAGCGACCCGCGCGTCGTCCGCGAGCTCTTCGAGCAGGCCGACCACGATCAACGCGACGAATCGACCGAGTACGGGGGCGTGCTCGACGCCGATCCGGACCGGGTGAACGAGAGCGGGTTCGTTGCGTGGTCCTTCCCGCCGAGACCGGCGCAGCGGGGGGGGGATAACCGCTTCATCGCCTCTCGTGAGCTGCTCGACGCCGGCGCGACGGCGCTCTTCCATTATCACTTCCACGCGCAGTCGCACAACAACGGCGAGTACGCGGGCCCGGGCCCGGGCGACCTGGAGTACGCCAAGAAGTTCGGCCGCTCGTGCCTCGTGCTGACGTTCGTCTCGACCAACGCGCTGGGCGTCGATTACTACCAGCCCGACGGCGCCCGAATCGATCTGGGATCCATCAAACGACCATGACCAACGACGACGACCCGGCGCCGACGCGCCAACGCACCGAGTCAGCCCCACCGCACACCCCCCAGACCGCATCATGCTCTACGCGCTGATCATCGCGATCGTCGGCGTCATCGCCCTCCACGACGGCTTCCCGGATCTGTTCCATCCGGACGCCGGCGTTGGCCCGCGCGCCTTCGGGCCCATGCTCGGGGCCTCGTTCGTGATCGCGCTGCTGCTGAGCCTCTTCGCCCACACCGCCGTGTGGGTGAGCGCGCGCCGGCTCTCGCGCACCGGATCGCTCGACGCGGTTCGGACCGCCGAACGCGCGATCAAGATCACGCGCGTGGCCGCGGTTTTCGCCTACGCCTGGCTCGTGCTCGCGGCCGGGTTTCTCGACATCACCCGGCAGGCCGTCGGCGACTGGGTCCTGCTCGACGAGGCCATCGTCATCGCCCCGACGCTGCTGGTCTTCGTCCTCGGCTGGTGGTCGATGTACCCGATCGATCGCAGGCTCTACGAGGCCGGGCTGCTGGCCAAGCTCGATCAGGGCCAGCCCGTGAGCCCCATGCCGAGCCGGTTCAGCTATGTCCTCGACCGCGTCCGGCACGACCTGCTGTTCCTGCTGGCGCCGATCGCGCTGATCCTCGGCTGGTCCGAGCTGGTGGTCGTCCTCCTCGGGCAGCCGCCGAACGGCTGGACGACCGCCGGCGCCAACGACTGGCGGTATGTCGCGGCGCCGTGGCTGCAACTGGCCGGGGCCATCGTGATCCTGATGCTGGCGCCGGTGATGATCCGCTTCCTCTGGCGCACGACGCCCATCGGGCCCGGCCCGATCCGCAACCGGCTCACCGCGCTGTGCGAGCGGCAGGGCGTCCGGTTCCGGAAGATCCTCGTCTGGAAGACGCACGGTATGATGATCAACGGCGCCGTCCTCGGGTTCTGGGCGCCTATCCGGTATGTGCTCCTGACCGACGCGCTGATCGAATCGCTCCCCGATGAGCAGGTCGAGGCCGTCATGGGGCACGAGGTCGGGCATGTCCGCCGCAGACACATGCCGTGGCTGCTGGCGTCGATGATCGTGGGGCTGGGGCTGGCGTCGATGATCATGACGATTCTCTCCGAGGGCGTCCTGTGGGCCGTTCACGCGCTCGGGCTCCGGGCGCAGCCGATCGGGACGGTGCTCGAGGTTGTCACGCTCCTTGTTTCGGTGATCGTCGGGCTCCTGACTTTCGGGTGGGTCAGCCGGCGCTTCGAGCGGCAGGCCGACGCCTTCGCCGTCCAGCACATCAGCGGGCTGACCCGGCAAAACGACCCCGGCGCCGGTCTTGTTTGCCAGCCGGACGCCGCCGACGCGATGGCCGGCGCCCTCGAATCCGTCGCCAACCTCAACCACATCTCGAAGCGCCGCTGGACGTGGCGGCACGGCTCGATCGCCGGGCGGCAGCAGGCGATCGGGTTCCTGATCGGCCACGCCGTCGACGACCTGCCCATCGACCGGTCGTGCCGGGCGATCAAGGGGTGGGTCATCGCCGGGTTCTTCGCGATGGGCGCCCTGGCGGCGCTGACGATGCTGATCCAGGGCCTGATCGGGTAAACCGGAGCCAATGAAGATGCGCTGCACCAAGGTTAGCGGGCTGGGCAACGACTACTGCGTCTTCGACGCCGACGCCGGCGCGGCGTGGACCGACGACCGGTGGAGCGAGCTGGCCAGGCTCGTCAGCGACCGCGACACGGGCATCGGCTCCGATGGCATCCTTGTCATCGGGCCGGGCGAGGCGCGCGAGGATTGCATCACCGTCGCCACCATGCGGATCTTCAACGCCGACGGATCCCCGGGCGAGATGTGCGGCAACGGTCTCCGCGGCGCCGCGCGATTGCTCGTTGAACGCGGCCGGGCGCGCGCCGGCGGTTCGCAGGGCTTCGTCATCGCCACCGATGCCGGCCTTCGAACCTGCTGGATCGATCCGGAACACCCACACCTCGTGCGCACCACCATGGGCCGCGCCCGGTTCGGCCCCGGGGCGGTCGGCGCGGCCGCCGGGTTCGACGAGCGGGGTTGTGATGGATCGGGTCTTTATCGAATCGGAGAAGAATCGGCTCGGCTTGTCTCGGTCGGGAATCCGCACGCGGTGGTGCTTGTTGACGAGCCGTTATCGCAAGCCGATCTCGCGCGCCGGGGCGCCGGGATCGAGCGCGCCGGGGCCTTCCCCGGGCGGATCAACGCGCAGTTTGCCCGCGTCAAAGACCCGGGCGCCGTCGGCGTGCAGAGCTGGGAGCGGGGCGCCGGCGCGACGAGCGCTTGCGGCACCGGGGCGGCGGCGGTCGTCGCCGGGCTGCACCGGGCCGGTCTTGTCGGTCGCGAGGTCGTCGTGACGCTCCCGGGGGGCGATCTGACGATCGAGATCACCACCGGCGGAGAGATTGTTCAGACCGGCCCCGCCGAGATCGAGTCCGACTACGACTGGCCGATCGATGACTGGCCGATCGATTGATGTGATTGCCTCGATTCCGGCAAAGACTACCATTGGCCCATCTCGCGACCGGACGCCGAAAACACTCGGCGCCGCGTGGGTCCAGGAAGGAACACCGTTGGCCAGACTGCACGAATATCAGGGCAAGGGGCTGCTCGCCGAGAGCGGGGTGGCGATCCCCCGGGGCAAGCCCTGCGTGACCCCGGGCGAGGCGCGGATGATCGCCGAATCACTGGGCGGTCCCTGCGTGATGAAGATCCAGGCCTGGACGACTTCGCGCAAGGCGCAGGGGGGCGTGGTCTTCCCCGAGACACCGGATGAAGCCGCGGAAGACGCGGAGCGGCTGTTGCAGATGCGCATCGGGCAGTTCCCCGTGGAACAGGTGCTCGTCGAGGAGCGGCTGCCGATCAGGGACGAGCTGTTCGTCTCGATGAGCATCGACGACGCGGCGCGCGCGCCGGTGCTGCTGCTGTCGCTCACGGGCGGCAGCGGCGTCGAGGAACGCGCGGAGAAGGTCCGCCGCCTGCCAGTGGACCCCGACGAGGGTGTGGACGCATCGCTGGTGCGCACGATCATCGCGGGTTCATCCATCGAAGAGAGATTCCACGACGGGTTGGTTGACGCGATCACCGCGGCCGTGCGCATGGCGCGGGAGGTCGAGGCTCGGTCGGTGGAGATCAACCCGCTGGTGACTACCGAGGACGGCCGCGTCATCGCCGCCGACAGCCGGGTGACGATCGATGACTACGCGGTCTTCCGGCATCCGGAGCTGGGCATCGAGATCGCCCGCGAGCTGGACCACCCGCCGACCCCGCTCGAGCGGTCGGCGTACAACATCGAGCAGGCCGACCACCGCGGGACGTTCTACTTCGCCAAACTCCCCACAACCGGCGCCGACGATGAACGCCCGATCGGGTTCCACGGCGCCGGCGGGGGCGGGTCGATGATGTCGATGGATGCGGTGGTCGGCGCGGGGTTCACCCCGGCGAACTTCACCGACACGAGCGGCAACCCGTCGAGCACGAAGGTCTACGCCGCGGCCAGGGTGATCCTGCACCAGGCCGGCATCGTCGGCTACTTCGGGTCGGGCTCGGGCGTCGCCAGCCAGGAGCAGCACCACAGCGCGTACGGGCTGGCCAAGGCGTTCCGTGAGCTCGGGCTGGACATCCCGGCGGTGATCCGCCTTGGCGGCAACAGCGAGGACCGGGCCGTCGAGATTCTTGAGTCCGCGTGCGCCGGTTTGCCGGCGCCGGTCGTCGGTTTCAAGAAGGACGACCCGCCGGCGCGGTGCGCCGAGCGATTCAAGGATCTCGTGAGCGCCAACGGCGAAAAGCCGTGGACCCCGCGCGAGCGTACATTCCCGCCGTTTGTCGGGTCTGATGCGGCGATGGTCTTTGAGATCGGTTTGAGCGACGCGTGGAAGGGCCACGTCTGGGTTGATCTTGCGAGCTGCGATGCGCGGGCGACCGCGGCGGTCGTCGAGCACGGCGGCGGCGTTTTCAAGGAGGTCGACGGCAAGCCCGCGCTGGCGATTGCACCGGACGAGGCGCACAAGAAGGACTCCGAGATGATCGCGTGCGAGATCGAATGCGCCAGGGCCGGGGCGCCGGTGGTCTTTGTCGACCTGCCGATCCCGGGCGTTGATCATGTCAACTGGGGGGAGCGTTGATGGCGATCCTGATCGATGAAACAAGGCGCGTGCTCGTGCAGGGCATCACCGGCCGTGAGGGCCGGGCGCGGACGAAGCTGATGCTGGGCATGGGCACGAATGTCGTCTGCGGTGTCACGCCCGGCAAGGGCGGGCAGGACGTCGATGGCGTCCCCGTTTACAACGATGTCGCCGAGGCGATCCGCGCGTGCGGCGAGATTGACATCTCGGTCGTCTTCGTGCCGGCGCGACTGGTCAAGGGCGCGGCGATCGAGGCGATCGAGGCGGGCGTCGGGCTCGTCGTGCTCGTGCCCGACCGGGTCCCGGTGTGGGACGCGATGGCGGTGGCCGGGTGCGCGGCCGGGCACGGCTCCAGCTTTGTCGGGCCCAACACGCTGGGGATCCTTTCGCCCGGGCGAGGCTCACTCGGGATGATCGGCGGCAACGCCGAGAGCGCGAAGCAATGGTTCAAGAAGGGCCCGGTCGGCGTGATCAGCCGCAGCGGCGGGATGACCAGTTCGTGCGCGTACTACATCGGGCAGGCGGGCGTCGGGATGTCCACGCTCGTGCATGTTGGCGGCGACCAGGTGCTTGGATTGCGCATCCCGGACGTGGCGCTGCTCTTTGAGGATGATCCCGAAACGGAGGCGATCGTGATCTTCGGTGAGATCGGCGGCAGCCAGGAGGAGGACCTCGCGGCGCTGATGCAAGCCGGAAGAGTCACCAAGCCGGTGATCGCGTACATCGGGGGCAAGGTCGCCAAGGAAGGGACGCGGTTCAGCCACGCCGGCGCCATCATCGAGGGCGGCAAGGGCACGCACGCGGGCAAGGTCGAGGCGCTGACCGAGGCCGGCGCGACGGTGGTCGATTCGTTCGGCGATCTGCCCGCCGCGACGGTGGAGACACTCAAAGCCGCGGGCATCGCGGTGGGGAGGTGAGCATGGAACCGGATGTTACGATTATTTGGGAATTGGTCGAACTTCAAGAACCAACCTGGAAGGACAAGATTTCTTCTGCAATTACTGGGCGTGAGGCTCTTGAGCCCGCCGAAGACGACGAAGATTTGTGGCGTCAACAGCGCGTGCTATACGCGTATATCGATCCAGAAGACAATGAAATTATTTACTTAGGCAAGGCGTGGTCTCATTCTACTTGGTCTCGATTTATTGCAGAGGATAAAGAGAAAGTCTGGGAAGAATGTGGTCTCAGCCCTACAGATGTAGACGTGATAGTTGGCAGCATTGAAATGGCGAGGGGGATGCGACTAACTAAGGAAATGCTTGCGGTCCTGGAAGGGTTGTTGATTTATCGTCTTGAACCGGAATGCAACAAGCAGTCCATTTATGGCGGCAAGTCAAAAGAAGGCCTCAAAGTCTGCTGTGTAGGAGAGTGGCCGTATAAAACTCAGCAATTTATTGATGATCGCGTCTAAATTTTTGAATCTAGGGAATAAACTTATGACTGACGCATGGCCGACCGCGATCACCGACATCCAGCCCAACCGTGTTGCGGTGCGCGGGTACGACATCGCCGAACTGATGGGCCGCGTGTCGTTCGGCGCCTCGGTGTACCTTATCCTGCGTGGCGAACTCCCCGATGAGCCGATCGGCCGGCTGATGGACGCGATCGTTGTTTCGAGCATCGACCACGGGGCGACGCCGCCCAGCGCGCTCGCGGCGCGGACCGTTGCCTCGACGGGCGCCGGGCTGAGCCAGTCGGTCGCGGCGGGGATCATGGCGATCAACAAGCATCACGGCGGAGCGATCGAGAACTGCGCGCGGTCGCTGCGGTCGATCGTCGAGGCCGCCGAGGCGGGCGGGCATCTGGGGGCGGCCGCCGCGGGGCATCTCGACGAGCTCAAGGCGAGCGGGCGGCGGATGTCGGGTTTCGGTCACCGCATCCACAGCGCCGACCCGCGCACGGCGAGGCTCTTCGAGCTGGCGGATGAGGCGGGCGTGTGCGGGCGGTATGTCGCCGCGGCCCGCGCGGTGGAGGCCGAGTTCGCCGGGCAGGGCAAGAGCCTGCCGATCAACGTCGACGGCGCGATCGGGGCGATCCTGTGCGAGCTGGGATTCGAGCCCGAACTGATGAACGGATTGTTTATGATCGCGCGCGTTCCTGGATTGGTGGCGCACGTCACGGAAGAGAAAAAACGGATGCGACCGATGCGGAAGATCGATCCGGTGAATCATGTGTACGACGGGCCGGCGGAGAGATCGATGCCATGAGCAAGACGCCGCACGATCTGTGCCAGTCGGTGCAGGGGACGATCCTCTCGACGACCAGCCTTGACTTGCGGTGGCTGACGCTCGCCGATGCGCCGGCGCTGCAGGCGATCTGCGAGAGCAAGCAGGTCGCGGCGATGTCGGGGAGCATCGCGCACCCGTACCCCGAGGGGAAGGCGGAAGCGTTCATCCGGGAGTACGCGCCGAAGATCGAGCAGGGGGACGCGTATGTGTGGGGGATCTTCGAGCGGTCGTCGGGCGCGCTGATCGGCGACACGATGCTCGGGATCAACAAGCGGTTCATCGCCGGCGAGTTCGGGTACATCATCGCCGAGGAGCACTGGGGCAAGGGCTACGCGACGGAGACGCTCGCGGCGGTGCTCGGGTTCGGGTTCGACACGATCGGGCTTCGACGGATCAGCGGGATCTGCAGCGTCGACAATGAGGCGTCGGCGCGCGTGATGGAGAAGAACGGGCTGGCGCGCGAGGCGCATTTCAGGGATTCGTACCTGAAGTGGGGCGTGTGGGAGGATGAGTACGTGTACGCGATCACGCGGCCCGTGTACGAGCAGCGGAAACAGGAGCAATCGAACCGATGAGTTATTCGACCGACCAGATCGCCGAGCTTTTTCCCGAGATCAACGAGATCTCCGACGCCGCGTTGCGCGACAAGGTTGCATCGGTGTGGTCGGAGGCGATCACCACCGGCTGCGGCGGCAAGGGGTGGACGTTCGACGAGCTGCGGGCGGTCCCGTTTACGTTACTAGCCGGCGATATCGACCTGCGGTACGTCGAGCACCTGCGGTCGTGCTGCAAGCAGTGCCTGGTGATCGCGGGCGTGCTGGGCGAGGTCTTCGGGGATCGCATCCCGATCAATCGCGATTACCTGATCGCGGGGTCGCTGCTGGCGGATGTCGGCAAACCGCTGGAGTTCGACAAGGACGCCAGCGGGAACGTCATCAAGGGCCACTTCGGCGACATGCTCCGGCATCCCTTCAGCGGTGTGGCGATGTGCTACAAGCACGGCATCCCGGCGGAGGTGATGCACATCGTCGCGACGCATAGTTACGAGGGTGAGAAGACGCAGCGGTCGATCGAGTCGATCATTTTCCATCATGCGGACTTTGTGGACTTTGATATTGCGAAGTATTTGGGGGCGATGGCGGGGAAGGAGGGATAAGTCATGGCTGTTCCATCGTTTCAACAAATTACTCTTCCGGTCTTGAAATTTGCGTCTGATGGCCAAGAGCATTCGACGAAGGAGGGGCGGGACGCTGTTGCTCAAGCGATGGCGATATCCCAATCCGATCTCGAAGAAATGTTGCCTGGAGGATCTCAACCTCGATTCATCAATCGTTTTCATTGGGCGTGTGTGCATTTAAAAAAAGCAGGGCTGTTGACTAGCGTGCGCCGGGGTTGGTTCAAGATCACCGACCATGGCATGCGTGTGGTAGAAGATCCGCCCCAAGTGGTTGACTTGAAGTTCTTGAAAACAATGGATGCATACCAGCAGTGGACAGATACGTTTGGTAAGGGCTCTGGCAAAGACACGGCGCGTATTGATTCATTAAGTTCCGATGCCGAAGAAGCTACGCCAGACGAAATTATTCGATCTGCGCACAAAGAAATCCAATCTGGATTGGCTGCTGAAATTCTAGATCGCATCATGAGTTGCTCGCCTCAGTTCTTTGAGCAACTTGTCATTGATCTGCTGGTCGCTATGGGTTATGGCGGATCGATTGAGGACGCTATGGCGGTGGGGCGATCTGGTGATGGTGGTATCGATGGAGTAATCAAAGAAGACAAACTCGGTTTGGATGCTGTTTATGTTCAGGCCAAGCGGTGGGAAAGCACGGTTGGCCGTCCAGTGATTCAGGCTTTCGCGGGTAGTTTGGATGGCGCCAGGGCAAGGAAGGGTGTTGTAATCACGACATCGAAGTTCTCGAATGACGCCGTCGACTATGTTAGCAGAATCGATAAACGCATTGTTCTGATTGACGGAAAGCGCTTGGCAGAACTCATGATCGACTCTGGAGTTGGCACGTCTATTTCGTCGACTTACTCAATCAATCAAATTGATGAAGACTACTACGACCCCGAGTAATCATTGCCATTGCTGAGCAAGTACATGGGCTAAAACTCCCGTATGGCTTAGATCAACCTCCTTCGTCGAAGTAAGCAGCGTCAGCGTCTTCTTCCGGCTCTCTTTCCAGTCTTGCAGCAGCGCATCAATCGCACCCTGGTTTTCGTCGAGTTCGAGCAGGTACTGCCTGCGGAACTCGTCGTGCTTTGAGCGGTCGTGGCAGTACCATTTGCGGAGCTCGTTCGACGGGGAGACGGCTTTCGCCCAGCGGTCGATGTGTGCGGCTTCCTTGGTCATTCCCCGGGGCCACAGGCGGTCGATGAGGACGCGGTAGCCGTCGGTCGGTTTCGGCTCTTCGTAGATTCGGCGGATCTGGATGGGCATGGGGTGGGTCCTGAAGTTTGCAGGTTTGATGCGCCGGATCGGGGCCGGGTGACGGGGTGTTTCGGCTATACTGAGTTGCTATGGCCCTTGACCTCGACAGCCTGCCCCTGGAGAAGATCGCGAAGTTCTGCGAGCGGAACCATATCGTGCGGCTGTCGGTCTTTGGATCGGCGTTGCGAGATGATTTCACGCCTGAGAGCGACGTGGATATTTTGGTGGAGTTTGACCCGGAGCATATTCCAGGGTTGGCGTTCTTCGCGATGCAGGACGAACTGACCGAGATCATCGGGCGTCGCGTGGACTTCAACACAGCGGGATTTCTCAGTCGTCACTTCCGTGACGAAGTGATCCAGCAGTCGGAGCCACTCTATGACGCAGCATAACGATCAGGATCGGCTTGAGCACATGCTTGTCTTTGCAAAGGAAGCAATCGAGTTTGCCCACGGCTATGTTCGTGAGGATGTCTTCGAGAAACGATGGCTTGAGTTGTCGCTCACGCGCCTCGCCGAAGTTGTAGGCGAAGCGCCGGCCCGTGTATCGTCTGATTGCCAGTCTGAAATCACAGAGATCCCATGGCCGCAGATTGTCGGGCTGCGAAATCGGCTGGCACACGGGTATATGGATATTGATCGGGATGTGTTGTGGGAGATTGTGCAGAAAGATTTTCCGCCACTTGTTTTAGCGTTGGAGAAGGCGCTCTCAAACTGAACTCGATCACCATGCCCCAGACCCGCATCGAAAAAATCACGCAGCGTTACGCCGTCGGTCTTGAACCGGGACAGGTGGTCCGTGCCGGGGATCTGCTGGCGATCCGGCCCAAGCATGTGATGACGCACGACAACACGGGCGCGGTGATCCCCAAGTTCCGGTCGATCGGGGCGACGAAAATAGCCGACCCGAGGCAGCCGGTCTTCGGGATCGACCACGACGTGCAGAACGTGACCCCCGAGAACCTGGGCAAGTACGCGAAGATCGAGAAGTTCGCGCGCGAGCAGGGTGTCGATTACTACCC
>Ga0114931_10003766_pt1 | contig 19119 bp, 27 predicted proteins | sample 2SBtaG_FD_89579 | JGI IMG/M metagenome (GOLD analysis project Ga0114931, IMG submission 89579) | Deep subsurface microbial communities from Kolumbo volcano to uncover new lineages of life (NeLLi) - 2SBTROV14_V59a metaG | ecosystem: Environmental > Aquatic > Marine > Volcanic | place: Kolumbo...
AAATGTATTAGTAATTTTCTTAGAAAGATTTTCTTCAACATATTTTTGATTTGAAGAAGCCATTGATGATAATATCCTATTTACCAACATAGCTTCATCTTTTGTAATAACTTGTGTTTTTGAAGATTTATCACTTTCTAATTTTTCTGCAACAGTACTAAGTAAATTTGATAAAAAATTATTCTTTAATGAAGCAGATGCTCTATGTATTTTCCATACTAAATATTGTTTTTTATCATGAAATTTTTTAGGTTTTTCATCTTTATGAAAAATAGTTTTAAAAATCTTTAAATTTCCAGTTACTAATTGATTGGCTGCATTAATTAACTCCATTGACGTTATTCTTTCAACAGAAAATTGACCATATACTTTTAACAAATCAATCATAGCTTTCTTATTTTCATCATCTAATGTATCTGCGTCTATATTAAGATGTTGTTTATCAAAAAATTCCTGCAATTTTCTGCTATTTAATAAAGACAAATTTTCTAAATCCCAACTAGTTCTAAACTGTACTTCTTTAAGTATTACAGAAGCAACAGATCTCAAAGAAGACAAAACTTTATTATTATTTTTTGAAACTTCTAATATATTTTTTATTTTATCTATTTCTTCATTAATGTTATCAAATTGAATAGTAAATTCATTTTCATTTTCAACTATTTGCTGTATATAATTAGAATCTGTAGAACCACTACCCAATCTATTTAAAATATTTTTTATTTCTACTATTCTTCTTTTAATTGAGTATGAAATACGAATAGAACCTTCTTTTAGCTTAACTTTTCTTTTAATATAATTAGAAGTGGTACTTAAATTAAGAAATTCTTCACTAAGGTTTGTAATATACACTCCGCCTTGATCAGAAAATTCCCCTCCATTTGAAATATGTCTAGCCATTGCTCTTGCGCCAGCAATATGATTTTTAGGATATTTAAAGCGTTCTCCATTAGCTGTTTCTATAAATATTGACTTTATATTTCTTCCTCTTGCTCCTATGGTTCCTTCTTTAACTGCGCCAATATGCCTAATAATTAATTTAGATGATCCTATTTTTTGGTAACTAGACCTAGAAGTGCCATACATAGCTTCTTTAATAAACGACATTATATTCTCCTAAATACATATATAATATATTTACCTTTTTCATAATAACTCTTTTAAAAAAGAATAACTGTTTTCTAACGTTTCATCTAAAGAATTCATATTAATATTAAATGCAAAATCTTTAGGAGTAATTTTTTTATTGTATTTTCTAACTGTAAAAAATAAATTAAAATTAACTGCAGTTTTTCTTAAATTAGAAAGTAATTTTTTAATATTTTTTATATCTTGATCAATACCTAAATATACTTTAATTTCATTGTTTCCCTTAACTTCATGTATGCTTATTAACATTTTTCCAGGGGTAGTATAAAAATATTTAGCTTCTAGAGGATTAACTGTTTTATTTCCAGAAGAATCATATGTTTTAATAGAGTATCCATATCCTTTTAAAGTTTGAAATATTCTATTTGATAACTCTTCAAATTTATTAGAAAATGAAACCATGTTTACCTTTTATTATAAAAATATATATATATTTATCAACCAGTCGATAACATCTTTACTTTGTATTTTATTTTTAAAATAATCATTAATTTTATTATTTACAAAAATCTAATTGAAAAACCATTAAGTCTTTAATTTTATAATAGTTCACATTAATATAGCTATGGGCATAGGGTCTATTTGTCCGTCCTCTGTATTAGAACCACCAAAGTTATTATTAATACCTTCATTCATTTTTTCATTTAAATTAGGATCTCAGCTCTGTATTATTTCCATTAATCTAACAACTAATAAAGATGAAGCTACTAAATCATCAGTTGTTCCTAACTTTGCCTGAAAACTAGCACCTCTAGCTATATAATTTTTTAATTCAGAAATAAGTGCTTTAGATTTTATATTCATTCTATTACTTTCAATTAAACTTTTTAATCTACTACATGCAGATAGTTTAGTCTTATTAGTAGTACTAAGTCCTTTTCTATTTCTTCTAGGTCTTCCTTTTCTTCTAGGTTCATGAACAAAAAACCCTGGAAAATTTTCTTCACCAGTATCTTCAATTACTACTAATGCTGCTTCTCCTATAGAGTTATTCTCAACAGTCCAATAAAGTTCCGGATCTCCTTCTTGCAAAGTACTATTAGACATTTCTGTACTAATATATGTTAAAATTTTATGAAGCAATGAAATTTGTCCACGAATATTAGTTTTATTATCCTTCCACTCTGCTACTTGTACCATTTCTGGTAACTGAAAAACTTCTATAGCAGAAAAATCTCCTCCTGTTCCTAACGCAGGATCTAACCCTATTAAATAAGTTTTATTTGGTTTAGGCTTGTCATACCATCTAATAGCCCCCATATAAAACTTAGGTTTAGTATTTTTCAATATAGTTAATGTTATAGGATTAATTAAAGTTTCATCATCAGAAAGAAATTCACAATTATATTCTCTTCTAAACCTTTCTTCCTCTATAGCTAGTCGTTCTATGTTTGCCCAATCATCATCTCTATCCGGATGGTCACTCCAATGCGCAGTAAAAGCAAAAAATCCATTTACTCCCGTACCATCTATACTAGGATCACCATATTCATCTTCTTTTTGGTTAGCCCCAAACCAAATTTGGGCAAACATATCTTCATCATTATTAGGTGTTGATGTTATAATGCATCTGCCTCCTTCTGCTAAAGTAGGTCTAACAGAAGACCAAAATTCTTTGGCCATTGTGGGTCTAACATATGAAAACTCATCACAATATAATAAAGAAATAGACATTCCTCTTGCAGAATCTGGCGTTGTGGTAGTACACATAATTGTTGAGCCATTTTCAAAAACTAAAGATCCTTTATTATATTCTACAACACCATCCCTAATATAATTTGGTAATTCTTCATAAGCAAACCTAATACGTTTCATTATTTCTAAGGCGCCTTTTAATTTATTAGCAGTAATTAAAATAGTTTGGTCAGAAGTAAAAGTAGCTAGCCATAAAATATAAGATATGGCGCAAGTTGTGTTATGAGAAAGTATATTATTTGTATAAAATCTATGGTCTAAAGAATTTACTGAAATATCATACATATTATCTATTTCACTACTTTCTTTAACTTTAAAAACCAATTCCTCACCATTTTTAGTTAGTATTTTAGTTTTATTTGGCACGCAATCTTTTGCATAAATTTCTTTATAATTTTCATCAAACATGATATGAGTATCAGCACATTCAATATATGATCCTGTTTCAGTTTCAACACGCCAAATTGAATAAGGTATGGTTTTTTTAACTGACGTTACATCATGCCAACCAGAATCTGTTTCTATTTCCCAATCATTAACATCAAATTCTTCAATAAATTTTCTATTTGTTTTTTCTGATAAATTCATATATTACCAATTTTAAATAATAAAAATTAACCAATAGTATTTTTTCTTTTTATAATATTATAAAAATCACCAATAGCTATTTTTTTAACTTCACCAGTTTTTTTATTTCGTATTGTAATTAATGTATTATAGGTACAGCATTTTCCAGATTGTCTAGGCAATAATGAAGTTACAAACCTATGTTTTTGTAGAGCATGTAAAAACTCTCTTTGGTATGAATATGGTGTAAATAATTGCCTAGCTTTTACGGGGTGCTTAACATAAATAAAATTTTCACAAAAATATATAGGATCAAACGTACATTTAATTAAATCGTCTATTTGTGAACTTGTGTATTTATTAAGTGAACCACTTTTTTTAACTAATTTAAAATCTAAATTAAAAGGCATAGTTATCTTAGTAACCTATATAATTTACCAACCACTGCTTTTAACTCTACTTTTTGTTCTTTAGTCATATTATCTTTATATAATTCTATTTTTTTAAAATTTTCTTCTAAACTTTTAATAGAAAAATCTATTAATACACTCTTAATTTCATGTGTTTTTTTAGTAGCAGTATTACGTTTATTATTAACTACACTATTATTACTATTATCAGTATTTAATATTTCTTTTGGAAAGCCAAATGCTTCCATTTCCATAATACCATCTAATATAGAATATTTTTTCATTATGTATATATTTATTAATTATTTTCAGGAAAATATTCAGACATTAAATTATCTATAGATTCGTTTGGTAAGCCCATCTTTCTTAATAATGTAGTAAGTTCTTCTTTTTCATGTTCATCTTCAAACATATCATTGTTTTCATAAACATCATATATTTCTGCCCTAACTTCTCTAGGAATAGAAGCAGCGCCAAATAATGTTATATATTCTTTTATATCATGTTTAGTAACGCCATATTTTTCCATTACTTCTTCTAATGAAACTCCTTGGATTAAACTGTCTACGGCATTATCAACAATATCTAAAGGAACATCATTAAATTTTTTTCCATTTTTAAAATTATTATAATCTAACATTAATTCTTTATATTGCTCAGAACCTTCGGAAGACATATTATTTTCATAATTAGATAAAATAAGTTGTGCTCTCCTTTGATCTTCTCCTGCTGCTTCTAAACTACGTAACAAATTATCAGCATCTTCTCCTGTTACAAATGCCTCAAACCCCGTATTGTTATTTTTAATAACTACGTTACCACTAGATGTAACGTTATATTTATATCTAAGAACAGGAATTTCATTGTCATTTAAATCACTATTTTCTCCCATAAAATCATAAGAATATTGATCTTTAGAAGGTTTAACCAGCATAGGAGAAGTAAAAGGATTATTTGGGTTTTTAGCAGAACCTGCCCATCCGTGTTCCTCTCTGCCTGTATATTTAAAAGTTTTGTTTTTATATCCTTTCTTTGGATCTTCATCTCTATCATGCCCATAATCATAAGTACCGACATTTTCTTCTTCTTCTTCTACTTCCTCTGCATTGTCACTTGTATTATTATTATTATTATTTTTATTTCGTAATTCCCATTTAAGTCTATCACTAGCTTTTAATTCATCATAACTATTTAATTCATTCTCATTTTCATCATCATTTTCGTCATCATAATCATATTGTTCCGGAGTATCAAAAGATTCTGTTTCATACTCTTTATTAGCGGCATTTAATGATCCTGCTAGTTCTAATATTCGCCTGATGTCTATTATCATAACCTTAATTATCCTTATCTATTTTTCTAATTTTATTGCTTGTTTTTGATACAATAACTTTTTTATTAGACTTTATATCAGTATAACTTCTTTTAAATTCTTTTGAGTCATCATCAAAATTGCCATATGGTGATCTTCTAATAAGATTTTGAGACGGTTCATCTTCATCAGTACTATCCCAATATGGTATTGGTTGGGGTGCTCCTTCTATAGCAACATTAAAATCTCCAAAATTTTCTTTCCAGGGATATTCTTCTCCATCTTTAAGCCAATCAAATAGACTATCACTAGGGTCAATTTCTTTTTTATTTCTAGTTGCTGCTATATTAGCTAAGTATTTTTTTAGGCCTTCATTATAGTGATCTCCATAAAAATTAGATCCATCATCTAATTGCTCTTCTTCAGGATAAACACCTTTAACTCCCAGCAATGCGTTTCTTTTGAGGCCCTCTTTTCCAGCTGCTTCCATTTCAAAATTAAGGCGCTGATTTTCTAATTCTATTGGCTCATTATCTGCTCTAACAATAATAAAGTCTCCAGGTATTTTTAAAGCTTCAGAAATTTCTTGCATTAATATAAATTGACTGACAGGTAATCCTAAAACTACATCTATCATAAAAATTGATCCATATTTAACTGATGGAAAATCTATTAAATTACTATGCTTGATTGTTTCTTTTACGTCTGAAATATCTCTCAAATTATATTTACTTAATAAAACATTAAGTTTATCTAATCTTTCTTTAGAAAATTCTACTACTGATTTAATTCTAAAATAATATTCAACTTGTGATTCTTCTAAATATATTTTAATATTTTTTTTCATTTTTTTACCTAGCTATATTATTCTAAATTTAATTCATCTTCCGAATTATCTAAATTTTTTTCATCACTTTTAACACTATTATCTATGTATTTATCATTTTCATTTACGTTTACTTTTTCCCTTATTTTTTCTAGCAAACTATTTCTTTCTGCAAGTATTGTATCTTCATTTTCCCCAACTGTAATAAAATTATCTGAATTTTCATTATTCAAATCTCTTTCAAATTTAGCTTTGTCAAGTTCTAATCTCATATATTTTAATTTTTTTTCAACTTTAGAATTTCTAGCTTCTAACGCAACTTTTAACATTTGTGTGGCAGGATCAAAAATTTGCCCCGAATGCTTAGTTTCTACGTTAAATCCTAGTTCTATTAAGTCTTTATAAGAATTAATTGCTTCTTTTGATATTTCATCCATCTCCGTTGCATGAGATCCTAAATAATCAAAATCATTTAAACTTTTATCAATTTTTTTAATATTTTTTAATGCGGTAACCCATGCATCTATTGCTTTTGGGTTATCTAACTTTTTATCAGTTTCTTTTTCATTATTTTCTTCTTTTAATGTCTTTAATACTTCTTTTAGTCTGGGAAGATTTAATTCATCTTCTATTTTATCAGTCATCTTTTTGATCTCTTTCTTTTATAATTATTTTTAGAATATGCTGTTCCTCTAAATAAATCTCTTTCTGTTAAAATCCTAAAAAATGATTTATTATTTCTAGCCCATCGCCGCGCCGCATTCCACTTAGCTGTATTTATAGCAATAAACATCTTATCACTTTTGGTTCTAGCAAATTCAAGCATTGTTTGCCTAATAGGCTTAATTTCTACTAATTCTTGATGTTTTTTACCATTTTTGTCAACGTAAACAATGAAAAAGTCAGGAATATAAAAAGATCCTTTTCTTGTTACAGGGTTTATGTATGGTATTTTAATTGATTCTGATGCCCAATATATTATACTTGGATGAGAATCACACATATTCATAAACACCAACTCCCATGAACTTCTCCATCGTATTGGTGTTGATCCTACATATTTTTTTGGATGTTTTGGATTAAAAAACCCTTGGTTCCATTTAGGCATATTTTAATCCATTTAAGTAGAAAGAACGTCTGGCCAAGAATCTCCCACTTCCGCTCTTATTGCATTTTTGGTTCTATCACCACCAGTTCCCCCAGAAACTATTCCTGTTACTGGTTGCTCAAATAATCTACTCAACGCTTGTTTGGCTAATACTTTATCTTTAGGTGTAAGTTGATCAAAAGGATTTGTTCCTTGTTGTGCTGTTGGCGACCGCAAAGCATTAATTGATGAGGTTGTTGTTCTACCAAATGTTAAAGATTCACCAGGACTATTGTTAAGTAAATCAAAAACAGATATTCCAGATTGTTGAGCCTCTTTAACTATAGATGTACCCATTTTTTGTGCTAAACTAGTAGTAACTCCTTTTCTTTGTAAAAAAGTAGTCGCTACATCTACTTGTGAAGAAGAAATTCCTTTATCAAAAGGCAATGAACTAACACCCAAAAACCCACTTACTGGAGTAGATGGCGATTCAGAGTTAACTCCAATAAATGACCCTGTATCTATTCTACCCGTTGCTACTCCTCTTATCACATTAGTAAGGCCAACCTGCGAACCTAATGTAGCTATATCTTTTAATGAGCCTCCTGATAATCCTACGTTAATAGCAGTGCCTATTAACTGATTACCTAAACCAAAATTAAAATTCCCAAACGATGAAAGAGCTGAATTAGTTAATGATCCTGCTGTTCTTCTTAAAACATCTGCACTAGAACTTCCTGATGCAAAATCTAACGCCGCAGTAAGTCCTACATTAACTCCAGTATTTAAAGCAAAATTTAAAGGAGAACTTGCTTGACTAGATATTAGTTCAGTGGAAATTGATTGGGTTTCTCCTAACGACTGATTAAGTATTGGTAAACCAGAAGAACGGTTAGCATCCTTTATTGCATCAAAATTATCTATAGAATCATTTAATTCTTTTAAATTTGCTTGACTAGTAATAGGAGGTTCAAAAAAGTCAGCAAAATCTTCTATTTGGAGTAATGAAGCAATTTCTGAAGTTATTTTTGTTGATACTTTTTCATAAACTACTCCTTCATAGTCCAAACTTATTGTTATTTCTGCTCCCTTATTTCCTATAGAGTAATCATCTTTATCTTGAGAAAAAGTAGATATTTTAGGATGAATTAAATTAATTTTATTATATAAACCGCCATAAAAATGATATAATTCTAAGTGACTAAAATAATAAGAAGATTCTTCCGCCCTATTTAAAGTGGGACTAAAGCCCCAACCATCTGGAGGTTCTTTAAATGCATTATTTACATCATATAACCATGAAAGTATGTTTTTATCTCTTCCATCCCCATAATAAAAATGAAAATAATCTCTCCACATTTTTAACACTGTGTCATCTACTGTGTCATGCAAGGTCATATGAATAGTATTATATTTTACTCCTGTTTGTACTACCCTAGTTTTATTATATTGTTTAAGTGACTCTGTTACTGGTCTAACTTTCGGTTTATCTACAGTCTTAATTTGAAAAGAAAATCCTTCTATCCAATCACCAAAAAAAGTAGAATTAATACGATTACTAATTGGAGTAGGTCTAACAAACCTAGCATAAAATAAAAATTTAGGCCTAGGTACTTTACTCCAAGGTATAGCCCCATTCGCTAAACTATAAAACTTAGATGCATATCTACTGTCTCTAAGGAATAATGATTCACCTGTATCTGGATTATTTGTTCTTTTAACCATTTAAATTAATTATTAAACGGTAACACCTGGTACAGATTGAGGATTCTCTTCAAATAGCCCACCATCTTGTGTAGCATTATCATACTGTATTGTCATATCTAGGTTTTGTACATCAGATTTTGAATAATCTAATGGTGACCACTTTACATCAGTAAGCCAACATCCCTCTAATTCAAAGGTTTCTAAAACTGTATCATTTCCACCATCCATGGTTTCAACAAACATTTGAAACTTATAATTAATTCCTGCTAAATCTGAAGTTTGTTCAAAATGATTTAACTGTTTTTGAACTTGATGCCCTACTAGTCTACTAACACTATTAGTTACGTCGTCACGTACAGACAGTGTTACTGGATTCCATGTATGCTTTCCTGCAAGCCATGCTCTAGAATTATAAGAATCTATTTGTACTGAATCATGTTTTATACTTGGTTTATCAACCGTCATAACTTGTTGAGTTAAATCTAGCCCTGTTACTAATGGGCCAAAATTAACAACTCTAACCCTAAACCTATACTGTAGTTTAGGCATAAGTATACCACCACGGCCTGTTCCTCCGCCTGTTGGTACACCAAACTTAGTAAGAGTATTAACCATTATGGTTACCTCCTGATTATTACTTTTATTATTAATAATATTTATCAAAATATCTGATTAATAAAATGCAAGATAAATAAAAGTATATGTTAATGTCTTTTTTTCTAAATAAAAAATGGATCATATGGAGTTGGGGTGGATTAATCATACTATTAATATCCATTTACACACAAGTTCATATATCTGTATTAATTAATAGTTGGTATGGAGAATTTTATGATATTTTGCAAAAGGCAGAACAACATAATATACAAGAATTTTGGAGTAAAATATTAGACTTCTTTTCTTATGCTATTCCTTATATGATAATAGCCACTGCTACTAATTGGTATACTAGGGTATACGCTTTTAAATGGAGAGAAGCTATTACTTTTGATTATATTCCAAAATGGCGGGAAGTAACACATGATATAGAAGGATCTTCACAGCGAATACAAGAAGATATTTATAGATTTGCTAAAATAATTGAATCATTAGGACTACAAGTAGTTAGAGCATTTATGACATTAATAGCTTTTATACCTATTTTATGGACTTTAAGTGCTCATGTAGATATCAGTTATTTAAAAGATATAGAAGGATCATTGGTATGGGGGGCATTACTCGTTAGTTTAGGAGGGTTATTTATATCTTGGTTAGTTGGTTGGTATCTACCCAATTTAGAATATAATAACCAAAAAGTAGAAGCTGCATTTAGAAAAGAACTGGTACTAGGAGAAGACGATAAAATAAATTATGCAGCTGAAGAAACATTATTTTCTTTATTTGTAGGATTAAAAATTAATTATCAAAGATTATTTAATCATTTTGCTTATTTTGACTTATGGCTTAATCTTTATTCTCAAGTGATGATAATAGTACCATATTTAATAATAGCTCCTAGTTTATTTACAGGAGCCGTTACGTTAGGAATTGTAGTACAAGTAAGTAATGCTTTTCAAAAAGTATATCAAAGCTTTTCTTTATTTATAGAAAACTGGGTAACTATAACTGAACTTAGATCTATTTGGAGGCGACTTACAGAATTTCAAAAAAACATAAACAAAAGATAAATATCTTTATATATAATAAAAATTAAAAGGCATACAATGGCAGAATATAATGTTCAAAATAATTCTAATTTTGAGTTTAAGTTTCTTAATGCGCTTGATCAAATAGAAAAATTAAATAAAAGACTAGATGATTATAAAATGAACTTAGAAGCATTAGTTTTAGAAAAAACTAAAGATTTAACTGAAACTAAAGAAATGTATGAAACTCTAGCTAAAGCATCCCCCATAGGAATTTTTAAAATAAATGAAGAAGGAAAATATCTATATGTTAATAAGAAATGGCAAAAAATAACAGGAATATCTAAAAAAGAAGCATTAAATACTATCTGGTATGATGTTATTTACCCATTAGATAGAAAAAAAGTAATAGAACATTGGAATAAATGTAAATTAAACAATAAAACATTTTCCATGGAGTTTAGAATTAAAAATAATAATAATATACGTTGGGTGTTAGTAGAAGCAAATCAAGATTATCTTTCTAAATGTGGAGCAGTTGGCACTATAACAAATATTACAAGAAAAAAAGAATTACTACCTGAATTAATTAAATTAAAAGCATCTATGCAAGGCTAACATCGGGACTATGAACTATGAATAATTTTAATTTAGGTTGGCCAGAAGTTGCTGCAATTATAGGCTCATTAACTATTATTGCTTCTTTTTTATTCAAATATATTAAAAAACCAGATAATCAATTTAAAGATGAATTACAAAAAATAGAAGTAAAGATAGTAGAATTAAGGGCAAGCATTGAACAACTTTCAATCAATCAAACAACACTTACTAATGAATTAAATTACCTAACAGATCAGGTTGATAAGTTAAAAGATAATTTTGAAAAAAAAATAGAAAAGCTAACTGATTTAGTAATTCAGTTTGTATCAAATAAATAGGGTAATTGAATTATGTTATTTTTAAAAAAATATATCAAAATACTCAATGAAGATTTAAAAAAGAAAGAAGCCACTAAGCCCAATAATGCTAATAAGGTTGATTATGCAGAACCAAATGTAGATAATAATTTTATGAATTTTTCAGATCCCACATCTAAAGGAGACCTTAGTACTACTTCTAATAAATCATCAAAAGAAATTCCATCTCTTCCAGGAAAACAAAACCCAAAAACACAATCTGTAAATATTGACATTCCTAACGGGTCTTCTGATGTAATGAGAAATTTTATGGATAAAACTAAAAATATAAAAGATACTGTTAAAATTCCCGCAGATAATAAAAATCATAAATATGATATATCAGATTATGAATTAGAAGATGAAGTTAACGATGTGCCTGAACCCAATACTACAGAAAACTTACCAGCGGTAATTAATAAAGCCTTATCTACAAAAGAATTTGAACCAGAAATAACTTGGCACCAATTAAAAAATTTACCGGGATATGCAATAGAAAGAATACGAGGAGCATTTAGGCCACTATTTAAATCTATAATGGGAGCACCATTGGAGAATGTTTCAGTTACTACTACTTTAGATAAAAGTACTAATAAAGAAGATATAAAAAATTTAATAGGTTATATAGGAAATTATGGTATTAAAGATGATAGTTTTTCATTAGAAGCATTTGATATAGACCCAAAGCAATATAAAATAGAAAAAGCTTACAAATATTCCTTAAATGGAATAACTTTTTTAATATTAAAAGAAAACCTAATGGGTAATAAAAATTATTATATCTATGCTGCTCCAGGAAGAGAAACTAGATTAAATCAATCAAGGTCAACTAAACAAATCAGGTAGTTTATTTTTTTGAATATCTGTTATTTTTCTTGCACCTGATTTTTTAATAGATGTCAACAATCTATCTTTAAATTCTTTAAATCTACTACGCCACTTTGGATGATTTTTTACAATTTCATATAAATTTTCAAATGTTTCTATTTGAGAAATATTAATGTTTGGCAAAAGTATATCAACTACTACAGAAGGGTCATCTATATAACCCAACCTAGTAAATCTAATTGGTAATTTATGGCCATTATGTATTTTACTTTCCCAGGTATTTGGGTCTACTTTGGACAACCCTTGGCCTTTTATTTTTTGTAATTTCCAATGTCTTGTTAATCCTTTTTCTAGATTTAAAGAAAGCCCTACTCTTGTTATTCTTTCTTTTGTAATTTTATCATAATATTCATAATCCTTAGTCATTTTTGCTAATACACCAAGTGTTGTAGAAATATATACACCGGGATAGTCACTTTTATCTCCGGGACTTTGATGAGAAAATTTAATCCAATTAGGATTTCCTAAAATAAAATCAACCTGAACCAAACCATATTTTTTATTTCCTAAAATAGGAAATAATGTTATTAATTGGCCTCCTTTAATCGCTTTGCTATTAACAAATTCATTTCCTAGTTTTTTCCTAATTACTTTATTAATATCTTCTAATAAATATATAGATTTATCAATTGCCACATCTAAATCACCACTAATTTTCTTTTTTCCCGCACTTCCAATTAAATTACTTTTTAAGTAATCATAAGAAATATTCAATGGTGTTAATACCTCTGATATATACTTTAATGTACCATTAATATCCTCTTTCTTAATAGGAACATTATTTAAAAATGTATTTCCACCCATATTACTTTCCTTAATTAATTTAATCAAATAAATTATACACTACTATCAAATAAATTTCAATGATTATTTTAATAAATAACAATAACATATTAATAACAATGAACATAATAAAATTTCCTAGAAAAAACAATAAAATCGTAAGATTAACTGCAAAAAAAGAAAATACTGATAATGGGGTTTCTATAGGACCTTTTAAGTTTAAATGTAGTATTTGTTCTACAGACACGTCTTTTTCAAGTGAAAATATGTTATTTAAAAAAATAGAATTTTTTTGTTGTTCTTGCGGCGCTAAATTTGAGGTTACCAACCCTGCATTCACAAAAAATAATTGATTTCTTATTTAAGAAATATTATAATACTATAATATTAACTAAATTGGAAAAATGAAAATGTCAAATGATCTATTATCAACTTATAAAAACTTTGTAAATACATTAGCAAGTGACGCCACTCGTGATTCTTATATTTTTTTAAACAGATTAAAAGAGTTAGAATCTCAAGGTATGGAAATTTCTAAATTAGATACTGCTGCAGATGGATTATGTGGAGAAGCAGGAGAAGTAAAAGACTTATTAAAAAAAATAAAATTTCATGGTAAGCCCTGGAATGAAGAAAATAAACAAAAATTAGTAGATGAAACAGGCGATGTAGCATGGTATTTAATGTTATTATGTATAGGATTAAATATAGATTTTGAAAAAATTATTAATAGAAATATGGAAAAATTACTATCTAGATATCCAGAAGGAAAATTTTCAATTCAAAAAAGTGAAAATAGAAACGAGTAAAATTAATTATGCATCCTTTTTTAAAAAGTTCTAATTTAACTGATAAACAATTGCAAGATAAAATAAATGATTTAAGGAAACGAGTACATCTTGCTAAATTAAATAATTTTAGTCAAGAAGGTATAAATCAACTATCATCTATTTTAGATTCATATGAAACTCTGAATATTGAAAGATATAGTTTAAAATCATATAAAGAAGAAGAAAGTAAATCACCTATGGTTACAAATATAGGTTGGCCTGAAGACATAGAAAAGGAAGAAAAAAGTAAATCGGCCCCACCAATAGAACCTGATGAAGCCATGCAACAAATAAATAAAATGCTTAAAAAAGCTAAGAAGAAATTAAGTTTAACAGCTGAATCAAAAAATGAAAAAATGATTAATAATATAATTAATAATGATAAAACACCGGCATCTAATCAAGAAAAATTAATAGAAAAATTAGAAAAATTATCTAAATTAAATGAAAAGAAAGGAAGTTAAAATTATGGCTGCTATCCATAAAAAGAAATCTATTCGTTTTAAGTTTAAAAAATCACCTATTAAACTTAGAAATGTTAGCAGAAAGTTAACTAATACTTTATCTAGAGAACGCAGGCAATCACCTGGTTTGAGGTCTATTTTTGATAAAGAAAAACATAAACGGTTTGTAATGACCAAACCATTAAAGTCATTAAAAAAATATAAAGAAAAATATATATACGAGGATTCTATGAATGAGATTGCTTCTCAACTATTTGAGCAATATCGTGACGTGGGCGTTAAATGGAGTGCTTGCGTTCACGCAGCAAAATCTGATTGGGTTTCTAGTTTTCATACTAAATGGGGGGATAAGTTAAGAGAAATTAAGAATAAAGAAAAAGAAAAAATAAAGGATTAATTATTAAAAAATATTGTATAAGACAGTAAATTAGTTTACAATTAATACTATAATTATTAAACATTTAAAATGATTTTAGATGATCTAGGACGACAACAAATAAAAGAGCAAGATATTTTAGAATTATTCTATAGAGGTTTACCTATTCCTTCAAAAATAGTTACATCCGATACAGAAACAATAAATTTATTTAATAAGAATATAGAAGAATTTAATTATAAAGATAAAATTAATATAGAAAATATTAATATAACAAAAAAAGAATTTGATAAAAATCAACAAAAAATCTGGTTTATGCCAGATAAATATAAAAATATAAATTTAATAAATTATTTTGATAAATTTAAAAAAAATGAGGTTGCTTCTAATAGAATAAAGTTAGAATTAGATTTATTTAAAAAAAATAATTTATTAGATTTATTAAAATATATGATATATTTAGTAGATGTAATGAGAGAAAATAATATTGTTTGGGGGGTAGGAAGAGGATCTAGTGTATCTTCATATTTATTATATTTAATAGGGATACATAAAATTAATTCAATTAAATATAATTTAAGTATTTACGATTTTTTAAAATAAAAGAGGAAAATAAATGCAAAATAAACATAGAACAGCAAAAGGTAGACCTATAGATTGGGAAGCATTAAGAAGACAAAATGAAAACAGTATAGCTTTAGGCAATGCCAAAATGAATGCTAGAGGAGATATTTTATCAAAGGGCGGAAAAGTAGTTAAAACTAGAGAACAAATTGAAGAAGAATATAATAAATTTAATCCTAATGCTGTCCAACAAGTTAGTATAAAAGAACCAATAGTAAAAGAACCAACAGCAAAATCTACGAAAATAGAAAATCCAAAAAATATTCCAGAAGAATTCATCACTCCAAAAGAGGCAGTTAATAGGCTAACTAAAAAAGCACCAAGCAAAAAAAGAAAACAAACAACTCCACCTAGTAGAAAAATTATAGAGGAATAATATGAACACAATTAATTCAATTATCAGTCCTCTTCCAGATGTTATTTTAACTACTGATATAGAAAAGGGAGAAAAAATAACTAAATCAGGCCTAATTATTTTAGATGATGATATGAAAAATCAAGGCATTCGACCTAGGTGGTCAAAAGTATGGAAAGTGGGTAAAAATATAACAGGCGTTGAAAAAGAAGACTGGGTACTCGTAGAACATGGCAGATGGACCAGAGAAATAACCATGTCAAATGGAATATCTGTTAGAATGATAGAAGAGTCTAGTATTTTATTGAAAACTAAAGAATATCCTTTATAATGGAATAGTTATAAAGACTAACAAATAATAAAATATACACGAACTTTCTAATTGGAATATAACAAATTTAAGACAACAAAAAATATTATACTGTACACATATGTATTTTTTAGGAAAATCAAATAATAAACATCCTCTTCTTACATCAAAATTTAAAAGTTCTGATTTTGGCCCCATCGTTCCTTCTATTTTTAAAAAATTAGAAATGTTTGGAAATAGACCTATTTTAAATATATTTTCATCAATTTCAGACATAAAAGACTATGAAAAATTAAAATTAATTAAAGAATGTTATAAATCACTATCCATTTTTTCTAACGCCAAACTAATAGCAAATATAAATTCAAATGATAATTGTTAGGTCATATATCTAATTCTAAAGTAACTATACTTAATGACTGTGTATTTAAAAAATACCAACATTATATGAAAATTAATTGAAAAATTAAAAATTGTAGTGTATAATACATAGTGTTTAAAGATAAAGAAAATAAAAATGAAAGAAATAATTCGTATATCTACATATAATCCAAAATTAGCAAATAAAAATAAAATAGATACGTATGAATGTATGAATAAATTTTTGTTACCTTATCTTAATAAAGCAGTAAAAATATTAAATGAAGAAATTAAAAAAACAAATAAAAAACCAAAAGTTTTTTCAGATAAATGTTTTACAGATCAACTTAACTTGCCTTCTAAATTAAGTCAGGTAATATTTAAAGCAGCTAGTTCTAATTTAAGATCTATTTATGAAAAGAAAGAAAAAGCAAAATGGTGCAGTAAGAAAATCAATGTTAAATTAAAAAAATATCAAAAAGAATTATTGAATAAGACAAATATCATTCCAATAATTAAAACATATAATATAGAACTAGATTCAAGATTTATATTAATAACTAAGTCAAATACTGATTTTTGTGATTATTGGATTAAATTTAGGGGATTTGAAATACCTAGTAAAAATAAAACAAGAACTTATTTTATTCCGTTAAAATTAACTAATCATATGAAAAAATTAATACAAAAAGGATTTAAATTAAAAACCAAATGCTTACGAATCAATAATAATGGTGATTTGGGTTTATATTTTAAAAAAGAAATAAACACTTCGTCTAATAAAAGAGAACTTAAAGGTGTAGGTGTTGACATAGGTATGAACGATTGTATTGCTACGTCAGATAAAAAATTAGAAACTACTCATATTGCTGGATTAAAAATAATTGATATTCTAAATAAATTAAACTCAGTTAAAAAAAGAAGAAAACTATCTAAATCACCTAATAGAAACTGGAAAAATAAATCAGGAAAAAAAGGAAGAGAATTTTTAAAGAATCAAATTAATTATTCAATTAGGCATGATATCGATTGGACTACTTTAGATTTTGTTTGTATAGAAGATATAAAAAATATTAAAAAGAGAGGATTTAATAAAAAAAATTGGCGGGCAAGCTACATACTACAACGTATTCAGGATATTGCTGATGAAAAAAACGTTTTTGTTCAGAAAGTAAATCCTGCATACACAAGTCAAGTATGTAGTAACCACCAGAAAACATTGTGGATAGATAAAAATTGTGTTACTAAAAGTGATATTACTTCACATCGAAAACATCAAGATTTATTTATTTGTAATGCTTGTGGATTTGAAGATCATGCTGGGTTTAATGCCAGTAAGAATATCTTCTTAAAAGCTACTGCTTTGATTCACAACAAGGGCGTAAATAGTCCCCTTGGTTCTAAAAAGTTAATTCACAAATTATCATATAAAGGTAATATTTCATGATCGAACTTTGGACTGAAAAATATAGACCTGATAGTTTAACTGGCTATATTTTCAAAAATTCACAACAGCTAGAACAAGTAAAGTCTTGGATTGAAAGTGGTAATATACCTCATTTACTATTTTCAGGACATCAGGGCACTGGAAAAACTACATTAGCAAAGTTATTATTGAAACAATTAAATGTTGATCCTGGAGATATATTAGAAATTAATGCTAGCCAAAATTCTAGTGTTAATGATGTAAGGGATAAAATAATAAATTTTGCTAGTACTTTTCCTTTAGGTGAATTCAAAGCAGTACTGTTGGATGAATGCGACTATATGTCACCTACCGCTCAAGGTATACTACGCGGGGTTCTTGAAAAATATGCAGGGATTTGTAGGTTCATTCTTACCTGCAACTACTCTAACAAAATTATACCTGCAATTCACTCCAGATGTCAAGGATTTCATTTTGACACTTTGGATAAAATAGAATTTACTTCTAGAGTTGCTGAAATTTTATTATCTGAAAAAATAAAATTTGATTTAGATGTTTTAGACGAATTTGTTGAAGTTTCTTACCCAGATTTACGAAAATGTATAAATCTAGTTCAACAACATAGTCAACATAATACATTATCAAATATGTCATCATATGATAATTCTGGTACATCTGACTATATGCTGGAAATGCTTAATTTATTTAAAGAAGGAAAAATATTAGAAGCAAGAAAATTGATAACAACCAAAGCACCTATAGAAGAATATAATAATATTTATAGATTTATGTATACTCATTTAAATTTATGGGGAGATACAAATGACAAACAAAATCAAGCAATACTAGTTATAGCGGATAGACTAAAAGGACATGTTATTAGTGCTGATCCGGAAATAAATTTGGCAGCTTGCTTAGTTGAATTAGAGCAAATTAGAAATGTATAAAAAATATCAAAAAGGCAGACCTTTTTTAATAATTACCTATTCTTTTAAACCCGCTGAACAGCAACATACATCAAAAAAAGACTGGGGCAAAACCGCTGTTTGGAATTCAAATGAAAAAATTACAATAGAAGATAAAATAAAACCAAAACACTTGGCATCTGCCCATGCTATTATAGATATCATTAATAAATCTATTATAAAAAATAGATTTGAAGACGAAAATGATAAAGTAATAGAACATTTTTTAAAAAAATATAACAACAAAATTGAAAAAGCATTAATTATTTGGCGGGATAAACTTTCTAAAAATAATTAATTTACCAAATTTTAGCGTAAAGCCCCTAATTTTAACTATGGGGATATAAGTGTACACTTTTTTTAAAAATAGATAAAAAACTTGTATTATTTATATATTTATT
>Ga0114931_10003767_pt1 | contig 19118 bp, 13 predicted proteins | sample 2SBtaG_FD_89579 | JGI IMG/M metagenome (GOLD analysis project Ga0114931, IMG submission 89579) | Deep subsurface microbial communities from Kolumbo volcano to uncover new lineages of life (NeLLi) - 2SBTROV14_V59a metaG | ecosystem: Environmental > Aquatic > Marine > Volcanic | place: Kolumbo...
TCAACATTCACTTTCATATGCTGTTGACGTGCAGGGATGCACTAATGCCGCGGGCGCATGGATGCGCAGGAGCGGCCCTCGATGGTGTGTACGTTGAGCGTCCCAATGGAACAGCCCGGTTTCGCCGGGTCAAAGCACCGACCGGCCAGGGTGTGGAGTAAGTCAAGGAGGATCACAGTACACCAACTCTGTACCGTGATAATCATAGTGAGTTACTTTTATTATGAATTGCGCCGTGATTCATTTGCCTCGTTCATAAACAAATCACTATAATCAGGGGGTAGCTATGCAATGGCTGGATAACAAAAGGAATCAATTCCTTTGATCATTAGGCACTTCAGACCAGCGGTTTGGTTTATGACCCCGATGCTGGTCGGGGGACTGGCTTTCGCCGACGTGGTTACCGACGGCAGCGTTGGATCCGCACAAACCTTGTCCGGTACGGCAATCAGTATCGATGAGAGCCTGGGTGAAACCCATGGCGGCAATCTTTTTCACAGTTTCTCCACGTTTGATTTGGTGAATACACAGACGGCGACCTTTGTGAGCTGCGCCGGTATCACGAACATAATTTCCCGTATTACGGGTGGTACACAAAGCGTGATTGACGGTACCGTCAATGCCGATACCCACCTGTACTTACTTAACCCGCAAGGATTTGTATTCGGCGAAAACGCCGTGCTTAATGTCAATGGATCCTTATACATCAGCAGCGCAGACTACTTGACCCTGCAAGACGGTGGCCGCTTCGATGCCGGCCGGCCGGACAATTCCGTATTGTCATCGGCGCCGCCGGCGGCATTTGGATTTTTGTCACCCAATCCGGGCGGTATCGCGTTGTACAGTGCGCAAATGCATGTTGCCGATGGCGCTGACTTGGCGATCATCGGTGGCGATGTAACCGTCAGCGGCGCCGGGCACCCCGCCTATGACCCGGCTGGCAGTACCGATTATGAACTAACCGTGCAAAGCAATACCGGTAGGTCCGATGTGGTACTGGCGTGTATGCGTGGTGCCGGCGAATTGGCCATGGATTGGGACGCCGCGGCATTCAGCGAACAAGGCAATCTTACCATCGACAACGTCGATATCAGCATAGCCGGAACCGATCCCGGGACACTTTATGTGCGCTCCGGCGAACTGACTGTTCATGTCAACGACAGGGGATCCCTGGTTGTGGACTACGATGGTGACCAGGATGCGGCGGCGCCGGCTATCGAGGTCGATGCAAAAACGGTCAGTATCGAAAATACCGGTATCGAAAACTATATAGCCGTGGCGTCGCGCGCCAATGCCGGTGGACGCGGCGGCGATATTGATTTTTCCATCACGGATTTATTAATGAAAGGTAACAGCAGCGATCCCGATGGCAACGGCTTTGTCGGTGTATTGGCGACAACCGAGGGCGGCGGTCGCGGCGGCGATATACATATCGACGGGGATACCATCACGCTGCAAGACAATGGCGCCATACGCACCGTGTCCGACAGCGACGGCAATGCCGGTGATGTTGTCATCAACACCCGCAGCCTGCGCATTGCATCCCAATCCGCGGCGCAAGCGGGTATCGGCGCACTGACTTTGGAAAGCAGCGGTGGTGACGGCGGCAATGTTTCCATTACCGCCGAAGACATAGCGCTGGATAGGGGTGGCAGCGGTTTTGTGGCCATATCAACCCAGGGTAAAGGCAATGCCGTGGATGTCGAATCCAACGGCGGCGATATAACCATTCATGCCGGTCAGTTAACGGTGAATGGGGGGGCGCAGATTGTCGCCAGTATATTTCAAGGCACCGGACAAGGCGGTGATGTCGCCGTTTTCGCCGACAGCATCGATATGCAAGGCACTTCACCGGGCGGATTTCCCAGCGGTATTTTTTCGGGCAGTAATGGCGGTGCCAATGTCAGTGGTTCCTCGGGCACCGTGTATGTTGAGGCCCGGGATATCCAACTTTATGACGGCGCCCAGATCAATACGTTTTCCGATTCCTTCGGCGACGCCGGCAATATCAGCGTGCTGGCCGATACGCTCTCGATCCGTAACGGCAGTATGATCCTGGCCTCGTCTTTGGGCGCCGGTGTTGCCGGCGATATCACGGTCGACGCGGATACGATGGATATCGGCGGCAATCATCAAGCCGGAGGATTCAGCGGTATTTTTAATATTTCCGGTATCGTGGCAGCGGGTGCCGGCGATATCCAGATTCATACCGGCAGCCTGAGCATGCGTAACGGCGGGGAAATCAGCAATGATACCTCCGGCGCCGGAAACGGCGGTACCATGACGATTCAGGCCGATTCCATGAATTTGTCCGGCAGCAATGAAAACACCGGTGAAGCCACACGCATACGATCGGTCACGCGGGTGTATTTGGATTTTACCGATTTTGCCACCGGTAACGGCGGTGTTATCCAAATTCAAACCGGTGAACTCACTGTTAACGATGGCGCTTATATTGCGGTGGATTCCGCTTCCCAAGGGAACGCCGGTAAAGCCTATATCGAAGCGGATGCGATTGACATGAGCGGCGGACGTATTTCGGCGTCATCGAGCAGTAGCGGTAATGGCGGGTTGTTGGCTATTAAAGCCGATAGTATCAGCCTGTTTTACTCGCAGATTTCCGCCTCCAGTGAACTGACGGGGTTGACGGGAAATATTTCCATTAGCGCACGTGGTACGCTGGCAATGGCCTATAGCAGTATATTGACCCGTGCGGCGCAAAGCGATGGCGGCAATATCACGCTTGCTGTTACGAATAGGCTGGATCTTTCCCACAGTACCGTGGCATCCGCCGTCAGTGATGGTACAGGTTCTGGCGGCAACATTGCGATTGACCCCGTATTGCTGGTGCTGCGCAATGCCAGCGTGATCAGTGCCGATGCTCGCGGCGGCAACGGCGGCAACATAAGCATCGCCGCGGATAATTTTATTGCTTCCCCGGACAGCTCGGTAACGGCGAGTTCCCAATTCGGCTTGGACGGTGAAGTCCTCATCGAAACACCCGGTAACGGTTTGACCGAATCGTTGGACCGACTACCGCCTAAAGGCCTTGATGTCAATCGCCTGATACGTAATAACTGTCAGGCCGTGGCGCAAGGCACCAGTACGTTCCTGGTGGAACGCAAACAGTATCCTGGCGACGATCCGTTGGCGGCCATCGCCAGTGACTATGATCGCCAACAAGTGGATGCCATATCCACGGGGAGCATTCCTTCCGTATCCGAGTTGACATGCTTGTGAATAAACAAGTGCTTTATGCATGGGCCTTGCTGCTCATTATGGCGAACACGCACAGCGTGGCCGCCGGACCTCAAATACCACAATCGCGGCCCGGCGATGAAAAACTCCCGCTCGAATCCGCGCCGTCCGCGGCCGCCGTGATGGCAGTACCCTTGGCCCCGGAAAAACCCGTGATCCACAAAGCCCAACCGCGTTTTGTGCTTAAGCGTATTCGTCTACACGGTAATAACCGGATTTCCACCCGTCACCTGCTTGAGCAGGTACAGTCCTTTGTGGGCCGCCAAGTCAGTAGTGCGGATTTGCGTGTGATGCGCTTGGCGCTGACCCGCTATTACATTCAGCAAGGCTATATAAATTCCGGTGCTCTATTACCCGATCAATCCATAAAGAACGGTGTCGTGCATTATCAGATCGTGGAAGGCAAGCTGTCCGATGTATCGGTCAAGGGTAATGATAAATACCATAAACGCTACTTCAAAAAACGTATTGCCTATGGCCTTTCCGAAGTGCTCAATATTCGCGGCTTGGAAAATAATTTAAAACGCCTGCAAGTGCAGCCCGGTATCGGTGGCTTGCACGCCCGTCTGTTACCCGCGGACCGTTTGGGGCAGAGCCGCCTGCTGGTGGAGTTGGAGGAAACACCGCAAAAAGGATTTCAATGGGCGGTGGACAATAGCAATGCTTCCAGCGTGGGTGAATCCCGAACCGGTTTGTCGTTCGTGCATGATAATCTGTTTGGCGGCGGGCAACAGATCAATCTGGATGCACAGCTCAATGAAAACATGCATGACTACCAGATCGGCGTGCTTTGGCCGATTACAGCATCGGGTATGAGCTTGTACCTAGCCTACCGGGAAAGCCAGTCACAAATCATTGAGTGGCCGTTTGAACCTATCCATATCGGTAGTATAAGCCGTGATCAAACCGCAGGACTGCGCATACCGGTGAGCCGTTATGTGCGTCGGCCGCAATGGCTAAGCATGGAGGTAAGCAAACGCCGCAGCCGGACCACCTTGGCCGGCGAACCGTTCACCATCAGTGACGGCTTTCAGCAGGGCGAGGCACATGTGTCGGTCGGGCGATTGATTTATGAGTGGCGGTACTATGCAGGCAGGCAAACCATAGCCTTGCGTGGAAAATTATCCATGGGTTTCGATGCTTGGGATGCCACGGAGAACGTTCAGCGGCCGGACGGAAAATTTACCAGTTTTATCGGTCAGTTTATATATTTTTTACGACCGGCGGTTCGACATCAGGTGCTGTTTCAAATCAGTACTCAAACCAGCAACGAACCGTTGTTATCCTTGGAGCAGTTTTCACTGGGCGGTGCCAACAGTGTGCGCGGATATCCCGAGAATTTGACAACCGCCGACAAGGCCTCGGTTAGCTCGTTGGAATGGCGTTACAAAGTACTGACCGGTACACGGCTTTGGCTGCTGTTGTTTGGCGATTATGGCCATGCATGGAACGAGGAGAGAAAAGTCGGTGACGTCAATGAACTTGCAGGCGTCGGAGCCGGTTTGATTTGGCAATTCGGTAAAGTCAGTGAGTTGAAACTGGAGTTCGGCGAAGCATTGATTGATATCCCGCGTAAACGAGGTGATCTGCAGGAGCATGGATTGCATGTGGCGTTTAAATCGGGATTCCGGTTTTAATGCTGTGGCCGCGTTGTTGAACTAATTCCAATCCCCAACCAGCACAAACGCCGCCCAATGGCCGGGGTGGCTGTAAGCCGGGCGTTTTAACATGTCCAATTGCGCCAGTCGTAATGATTGGGATTTGTGTTGGTTGTCGACCAGCTTTTTATAAAATTCACTGATTAGATGGGCTGTGGCGTCGTCATCGATAGCCCACAGGCTTGCGAGCGTGGAACGCGCGCCGGATTTTACCGCCAGTCCGGCAAAGCCTAAGCCCGCCGATCCCGTTCCTATAGCCGTGCTGCAGGCGCTCAAGGTCAACAAATCGATGGGTGTGCGGGAAAAGCGTACTGAGCTGACCAGGTTTTGCAGCGCGTCCAGATGTATTTTGCCGTCAAACGCCATGATATACGATGCATTAAAATCATCGCTGATTTGCGCGTGCGATGCGATATGCAACACATTGTAACTGCCATGGCGTATTCGCTGAACAATATCCTTGGTGACAAAGCGTCGGTTTAGAAGAATATCGCCGGGGATGGAACGCTTGGAGGACTGAATTTCAAGATTGACTTTCTGCAGCGCGGGTAACCCGCCTACCGGCAAGCTGACGCCGGCATATAAAGCCTTGCTGGCTTTACCAATAGCGTGCGACGGTGTCAATTCGATGGACGGAGCAATAGACACCGATAGAAATTCGGCCACAAAACGTTCGCCGTCGTGCAGTGCCGCGTAGGGAATCGCCGCGGTATAGGAATCCGGAATGACGATAAGCTGATGGATGGCATTTTTTTTAAGCCGGTTGGCAATCGGTGCTATCAGGATTTTGTACAGCACCTTGGCGTTGGCGAGATAACCGTCATCCTCCAGTGTTTCCAATTGATTGCGAAACCGCTCAGTACGTGTCTTGAAGGCTTGCGAATCAAAAGCCTGTTTGACGTGGATGATTTTGTCGTTACCTGCCAACAGCAAGTGTAGTTGATCATCCAGTACCAGCGGATACAGCAAGGCGGTATGCTTGCCGATGCGACGTCGTGGATTTTGACCGTCGATTCGTGAATCGGCTATACACTGGTCGCGGAAATAGTTTTGAATAGCCGCGGTGCGCAACTTTTCAACCACGCCGATGACCGTGTCGAATTTTGATTGGGAAGGGGATTGGTCAGCCTGGTTTAACAATAAACGTAAATAGGATTGATAAAGTTTCTGTTCGCCGTTGCCGTCGCCGTGATTGGCAATAAACATGCGTTGATGGGTGGCGACGGCCAATTGAAAATAGCGCAGTGCTTGATTGTCATCGGATTGCCGGTGCTTGATTTCGGCCATTTGCCAGTACCAGCGGTATAATTGAGCCAGATGTTGTTGTTTTTCCGCGCCAACGACAGCTTGCATGGTTAACGATTCGGCGTTGGCCCACTGTCGCCGGCGAAGGCTTATGCTGCCTAACAGGCCATGGATTTGGGATTGCGAAATGGCATCCGGCGCGCCGTGCATGGCGGCATGTAAAAAGTCGATAGCGATGGTTGCAAATTTGTTTCCACGCTCCATATCCTTGATGGCAAGCGAGGCAAAACCGATAGCCAGAGCGGTTTTATCGGGATCCATGAGCCGGTTCCAGGCCAGCAAGGCGTCGTCGTATAAATGCCTGCGCTGTTCAGCATCATCGTTTTCCCTGTTACGGTCCAGTACCAGTTGATTGTGCAGGGCGGTCAGCCAGGTATGGTGTTGGCTTGATGCGCGGGCAAACGATGCGGCTTGGGCAAAATACAGTTCGGCGGCGTGGGTTTGATGGCGTTGTCTTGACAGGCGACCCAGGTCATTAAGAATCAGGGCGGCCAGCGCATAATGGTCGGCCAGTTTGGCCTGGGCCAGTCCACTTTGCAAGGTTTGCTCGGCATTTTCAAAGTCGTGCTGCGCAAGCCATTGCGCGCCGAGTTTACCTTGCAGGTAGGCTTGCAGGGCGGCATTGGCGTTTACATTGAGTTTGATGGCCGATTGGAGTGCTGTGATCAGTTTTTGCGTTTGCGCTTTGGCTTGGTAAAGTTCTATCAATTTTAAATAGGCAGCCAGTCGTGTCACGGTCAAGGCCGGGCTTTGCGCCAAGGCCTGCCAGCCATTCGCCGCTTGTTGTCTGTCGCCGGATTGGCTGAGTGCCTGCGCCAGCCGAAAGTGCTGGTCGGATAGATAGTGATCGGGTAACAGGGAATACGGAAACGGGGCGGCCGCGGCCGTGTGGAAAAAAAGTCCGATGGCCAGTGTCGCCAAGCATTTTCTCATAGATGAAGCACCCACGATTGCAGTTTGTTTTCCTGTAAGACAAAGGCTATGCCCTTGTCCTGAAATGATAGTATTTTTCCATTCGGGGTGAAAAGTGTTTTGCTGGGAAAACCGTAATTTTCGCGAATGGTGTCTTCATTGTCGCCCAGCGCAAGTTTTAAGGCCGTTGACGTCGGAACAGGCTTGGAAACATGAATGATTTTGACGCGGTCATTTTCCAGCACGGCTTCCGTGCCGTTGCTAAATTGCACAAAACGCGCTTTTCGTCCACTCAAGGGCAAGCGGCGTTGGAATCGGATTTTCCAATCTGATGGAATGTCCGAAACCCGCATATTGACTTTTAAAATACCCGCCGTCTGGGGCATGCCGGAGTGGTTTCCCTGTGCTTCGCGGGGGATTTCCAGTAAGTCTTCCACCACGTGGGCAAAGTGACTTTGCCGGTCGTGCTGCAGGTATTGGTGCCAATAGGATTCAGCTTTTTTTATCTGACCGTTCCAGTAATACATTCGACCGAGATTGTACAAGGCATCCGGGTTTTGTTGGTGTATGGCCTGACGATAATAGTCGGCGGCCTTGTCCAGGTCACCGATCAGTTCATGGGCGATGGCGAGGTTGTTGAGCAGCAAGGCGTCTGCGCCGGGACGTTTGTCCATGAGCAAACCAATGGCTTTGTAGATATTACCCTGCCCCATATGCGCGGACGCCAGGTTGACAATAGCCGGCAGGTAATCCGGGTCGTTCAGCAACGCCAGCTTATAGCGCTGCACCGCTTTAGCCATGTGTTGGGCGTAACATTGCGGATTGGATTTAACGCCGTTACGGCGGGCGCGTATAAACAAGCGTTCAACCGGGTCGATGATATAACTGAATTTCATCGGTGCCGACTTTTTCACGAATTTTACCGGCGTATGGCAGGCGATGGCCGCAAAATGGTGGCTCATGGCGAGGTTGTGATAGACTTCGCGGCCGGGAAATACATGGCTGAAATCCTCGAACAGTTCTATGGCGGACTGATAGTGCCCGGCCAGGAAATAATAAATTCCGGCGCGGTATTCCACTGACTGGTCGATAATTTGTTTTAGCCTGAATTTTACCGCCTTTTCCCGTTCGAATTCGGGAACCAGGGGCTTGAAATTTGTACCCTGTATCAGGCTGATGCGGCGGTTCCACTCGTCAAAGAAGTTTTGATAGCGCTTGTTTTCCCAAATCACCGAAGGATCGTATCCCGCCATCAACATGTATAACAAGCCCTGTTCGTCGGCCGCCAATTCCTTTTTAGTCAGTTCACGCTTGTCATCCAGAAATGGTGTTATGTTGATATGCGATTTGCCGTCATAGTGGGAAATCAGTCGAAAAAACTCAATGTGCCAGAAATCACCGCTGAAAACATGCGCTATTTCATGCCCGAAGATAAAGGCGATTTTCGAGGCATAGTCGCCGTGATCGGCGCGCAGGCGATCAAGCATACCTTTGGAGAGAATGATACCGCCGTCCGGCAGGGAAATGGGTAAATTAAACCCGTACGGTGTTTCCTTGATAACCACCAAGCGTGGATTTTTACCTGGCCTTATCCCGGCAACTTTTTTGATGACTTCAAAAATATGAAAAATGTTCGCGACCGCCGGGTCGTCCTGTTTGTAGACAGAATAGTTTTCACGCCAAAAGCTAATGCGTTCCTTGGGGTTGAGCAACGGTTCACTAAACAGCTGACCGGCGAACGCTGTGAGCAAGGCGAATACGGCGGCTTTAGGCATTAGTTTAATATCTCCCGAATCCGCGCAAATTGGGATGTCAATGCTTTGTAATCATGCTCTTGCAGTTGAGTTTTTTGCAGCACGGCAATGATATCGTTCAATGCGCCGGTCACGCCTTTGGCGAGATTGTATTGTCGCGCCTCGAGGGCGAATGTCGTTGCGGTCGTTTTTTCGCCCACAATAGCGTTGACGCTATTATCCGTTGCAAACTGCATCTGATTAACCCACACGCCCATGCGGTACAGTATGTCGGCCGGTGGTGAACTTTGTATTTGTGATTGCAGTTGATCGCCCAAGATCCGTAAGCGGTTTACTATGTCCGCCTGGTTTAGAGGTTCAGATTGAATATCCTGTGTCGGCTTATCGGGCAATTGGCCAATCATGCCTGCCATGGTCGTTAACTCGGCGCGGCACTGAGTTTGAAAGGCATAACGGCATGCCAGATAGGCATTGGCAAACTGCTGACCGGCGGTAAAATAATTGACATGGGAAAAGGATGAGAAGCCCAGGTTGGCGTTGCGCTGCAGCGGCGGCGGTAAGTGATAGATACTGTCAGCAGGCATGGTATAGCGATCCCAAAAGGCCGTTGATGTATGTTCCGATGCCGGACGGTTGAACCAAACGGCGATACCGACACTGATGATCAGTACCGCGGCCAGTGCCGGTATAGCATAAAAAGCAACCTGCCTTTGCATCACACTTTTCACCAGGCGGCCGATAATGCTTGTCGTCGATCCACGCCAGTGTTGATAGCTGGCCTGCGCCAGCCTGTTCCATTGCTCGTCACTGGGGGCGGCGGGTATGCACTCGCGCAATGAACCAAAAAGCGCTTGCCATTTGCCGTGCTCCAATTGGCAGGACCGGCATTGCTTTAAATGCGATTGGAGTGCTTCGGTTTCCGGTTTGTCCAGCTCACCGGCCACGTAAAACACCCATTGTTCGCTAAAAGATTTACAGGCGTCATTCATGATGGCTTTTCCATACATAGTTTAAGTTTGGTCATGGCATGAAAAAAGTTGGCTTTGGCCGTGCCATGACTGCAGTGCATGATGTCCGCAACTTCTCTCAGTGTCAGGTCTTGCTGAACCCGCAACGCCACTGTCATACGCTGTTTTTCCGGCAGTAGCTTCATACAGCGATGTAAGTTTTCACTGTGCTGCATTTTTTCCGTTTGCAGTGTGGGGTTCTCACGCTCATCGGCAACGTCGATTTGCTCTAATTCCAGGTCGGCATCAATGTGTTGATGGATTTTGCGGCGGATGGCGTTTTTGCTGGTGTTTTTCACAATCGCACGAATCCACGATTGCAGCGGTGCCTGGCCTTGATATTGGTGCCCCTTGCGGAGTATCGTTACCATGACATCCTGACACACGTCCAGCGCATCGTCTTTGTTGAGCATGTACCGATAAGCAGTGTTGTACATCATTGTTTTATACCTTGCGACTAAAAGCCCAAAGCAACGTTCGTCGCCACCTAGCGCACGCTTAACCAGTTGTTTGTCATCATGCAAATCAGACATGCGCTTATCTTAGTGACAGTCCGGGTAGTAAAAAGGTTGAATGCTGCGCCTGCGCAGTATTGTGGTGGAAAACGCTTATTTTTTCAATAGCTTAGACGCGCGGTCATGCGGCACGCCTGGGTTTATTGACTAAAATCAAAGATTTAAGAAATGCCATGGCCACCCGGTATCTACCAAGTGTGTCATGTTCGATTCGAGTACGGTCTGGTCATCGCAGCATTCATGCATTCAGGCGCCTCGCCCATGCTCCCGGCAACCCTGGTAAAAGGGATCGGCCATGTGCCGGCGGCGTGCGCCTTGCACACCGCTGCCGTGGCATTGTCAATACACGTTTTATAGGAGACACGTCACCAGGCCCGAATTCCCAAGTCCGACAAACTGCTAGGCGGCGAAGGTTTGTGTTTCCAAATCCACCAACTGGGTAAGCAGTTGGTGTCGACCGTGTTCGGTATTCATCATGTCGAGGAATCGGGTGTACAGATCGATGGCGGTCTGAGTGTGGCCTGATTGCGTCAAATACTGGCCGTACCTTAACACGATATGTATGATGCGACGATGACATTTCTCGCGCACGTCGCTTGCCCAATCCTGGTCTTCGAATGGCAAGAATACACCGTGGTAAAGCTCTATCAGCCGTTCACATTGTTGAACCGATGGGGATCGATCCGTACATTGCTGAAATTCGAAGCAATCCACCCGGCATGCATCCAGGTTCAGTGAAACCGATTTTCCTCGTAGTCGCAGCGTATTTTTGCCGACTTTTTCCCGCAGGCGGCTGAGTGTGGTGGAAAATGCATTTTCAGCCATGTCACCATCTTTGTCCGGCCATAGCTGATCCATGATGATGTATTTGGGAACCGCTCGACCCATAAATGCAATGATAAACTTCAGCATTTGAAAAGGCTTGCTGCCGCCAGTCAGACTGGCGGCGACGTCACGTCCATGGACCATCACCCGAAATGTGCCAAATGTTTGAATACAAACAGGTTTGTCCTGCCTTTCCGGGTTGAGTCCAAACTGTTGCATGAGTTGAACCGCACTGTCGCTGGCGATGCCGGCACTGATGGCCTGCAGGCATAATTTTCGAATAACGGCCGGCTGAATGGTATCCAGGTATTGGTAGCCGGAGGTTTTTACCTGCTTAAACGCCCGTTTTAGTGCCAGCATTCCGGAGTTCGTTTCACCTCGGTGAAATGAGACGTGTGCTTGAATCAGGCTGGACGCCGCATTGCATGCGCTTTCGTTGTTGAAATCGTGCACTTTTATTCTCCCAAACGCAAAGTCAAAAAGCTTGTGTATAGGGAGAGACACGGCAATAGAGGGGAGGGTTGAATGGTGGAGTGATTTTTTTGTAAGTTTTTACCTTCGGTAAACGCCTGTGCTATACCTAGTAAGAAACACAGCTACCCGACACAGTATACACCCGACACAGTATACACCAGAGGAGCGGTGACAGTTTTATCAAGACTCCCAGCGCCTCCCTCCATCCGTGTACGCCCCACGATGGTCTCCCGCCGACAGTCGTGGAAACTCTCTTATTGCTTGTCGTTATGTCGGGAATTTGGTAGGCATGAGCCGTGACCAAAAACCCAGGTCAAGGGTCGTCCGGCTATTTTATAATCGCCATTGCATGGAAATATAGTAGCGGCGGCTGAGTAATTGGTCGTTGCGGATGGTCGCATAGTCCGATCCCAGATTTTGTATCACCAAAGCTATGCTGCCATCGAATGAGCCCGAGTGCAGTTGCCTGGCCAAGCGCAAATCGGTGCGGATATAGCGGGGGACGCGGTTTCCCTCCCCAAGCCAGCGGGTTTCGTCAACCCCGTATAAGGCAACGCAGGCGTCCCATGCGCGGTAAAAGTTACTCATATAAAGCAAATTAGCGGTCCAGTTGGGCATGGAATCAGCGGTCTGATCTTCGCTGTTGATATGGGTGAGCGCACTTGTCAATGTATCCATGCTGGCGCGGTTGTTAGCAATGGAAAAATGCAATTGATTTCGGGCGGTGGGGCGTAGGCGCAACTGCAACTCCGCGCCGGTTAAACGCAGTTCCCCGTCATTGATATAGGCAAATGCATGGTTCTGCGGATTCAACTCCTCAACGGGCGTGACCACCTCGTTGATAAAATCATGGAATCGTTCGTAGTAAACACGAAAGTCCCATTGCCAAACGGGCGACGGTTGGCTCAGAATGCCTATTTCGTAAGAAAGTAATTTTTCCGGTTTCAGGTTCTTGAATGAGGTGTTGAGATATTCGACGAGCGTATCCTGGTAGTAAAATTTTTGTTCAGCGCTTTGTTCGAACAAAACCGGATTTCGCAGCGCTTTTGACGCGCTGATACGGATGGCGTGCTGGGGAATAAAGGCATAACTGACCGCCAGGCGGGGCGAGAATTCCATGTCTGTGTCGTTGGTTTTTTCCAGCATGCCGCCAAGATTGACGGTCCATTTACTGCCCGGCCGCCATTCGGTATGGGCAAACAGGCGGTACTGTTTGACCATTAACTTGTGCTGTGTGCTAAAAAGGGTTGGTGCTTTCGTCTCGTCCAGGCGAGCACCCAGTCCCCACATAAACCGCCAGTGTCGGCCGCTGCTGAGGTTTTGCTGTAATTCAAAATCCGTGCGTTGTTCCCGGTATGTCAGATCCACCGGAATCCGCACCGGTTGAGCGAAACCCAGGTCAATGGGCTCGGTTACGTAGGTTTCGTCATTATTTCTGCCGATATGGTAAATTTGGGCTGACCATTCATTGTTGACATCGTAGGATCGCCGCCAGTGCAGCTGCTGAAAATGACTGGTGATTTTGGTGTCGTGAGGAACCTCCGAGGGACTGCCGTACTCCCCGTTTCCCCGGGTTCCAGCCGCTATGCCTGATTGCAGTTCGACGGTAGTGATATTACTAAGCCGCCAATCGGCTCGCAGGCTGGCGTATGGTGCTTTAAGATCATCGGGCAGAATTTTGTAGCCATTGTCCTGCCGGTATCCTCCGCTTAGTCGAAACTGGGCGGCGCCGACGGCACCACCGATACGAAAAAACCGGTCGCTGATGTCATTGGAGCCGGTAGATAGCTTCACAAAAGGACGGTGGTCCTGGGAAGCGTGACGGGTGATAATGTTGATGATGGCCAGGAAAGCGTTACTGCCGTAAGCCGCCGTGTTGGATCCCCGTATGACTTCTACACGCTCGATATCCTCGACTGCCAGGGGAATATCATTCCAAAAAACACCGCCGATGATCGGTTCGTATACCGAACGGCCGTCGACCAAAACCTGCATACGCCGGGAAAACTGGTCGCTAAGGCCACGATAGGTGACCGTGGGTAAATGGCCGCGCAAGCGGCCAACTTGAAAGCCCGGCGCCAATCGAAAGATTTGCGCCACATCGCGGGCGCCTGAGGATCGGATCATGTCCCGGTCTATGATGGTGACCGCGGCAGGTGCCTCCAAAGGGGTTTGTGCCATACGTGAGGCAGTGAGTACCACCGGTAGGTCCTGGTAAAAATCCGCTTCGGTCAACAATACTTGGGCCGAAGCGGTAACCGGAATCCCAAGCAGTGTTGCAAATAATGTTGCAAATAATATAGTCGTAATTTTCATCAATCTATGTGTACCTGCGCAGCCATCCATTATAAACGACAAAAATTGAGGTTACTATAGGGGGTTTATTCTGATATAACGAATTAGTCTATAAGTAGCAGTATGGCGTAGAGGTGAAGGATTATGCGATTAAATTGGCCCGCCGAGCTGGCACAAAAGCAGCATGCGTATCCCTGGTATCATCCAGCATCAAATATATGCTTGGATTTTCACGGTGACCCGGGCAAGGCCCAATTGGTGGTTTACTCCGACGGTAACCATCATATGGCATTGATGGAAACACTGCAGCAATTCGGCGGCAGTCATGGCATTGAGAACCTGTTTTATGCCACGATACCGCCAAATAATCTGGTTCACGCCGTTAAAAGCGGTGCCATCCAGCTAGGAAACCTGGTCATTTCCAGCAAACCCCATGTTTTTATCGGCCCGGAAAAAGCCTTGCAGCAATTGGTGGATACCGGGCATGTGGCGACGCATAAGGCCTATATGAAAAGCCAAGGCAACGTATTGCTGGTGCGCCGTGGTAATCCGAAAAATATTGAATCGATCAATGATTTTCTGCGCAAGGACGTGCGGCTATTCAGCCCGAATCCCGCCAAGGAAACCGTCAGCTATCAAGTCTATTTCGAAAGTGTTATGGCTATCGCCAAGGTGTCCGGCACGGACATCGCGGCGCTGGAAAAAAAGTATGCCTCACCGGATCAAGTGCACTACGGTGAATGCATCCATCATCGCGAGGCACCGCAGGCCATTGCGGACAATTATGCCGATGTGGCGTTAGTCTATTACCATCTGGCGTTGCGCTACACACGAATATTTCCCAGTGTTTTTGATATGGTATTTCTGGGAGAAAAGCCGGCCAAGACCCTTTACCATCCCGCCAATGTGATCAGTTATTATCATGCCGGCATGGTGGGCGACGGTGGGGTACACGGTCAGACTTTTATGGACTATCTGGCCGGTGAGCAAGTGACGAAAATTTATGACCAGCATGGATTGTATCGCCCGGAAAAATTTGTGTAGCTTTTGAATGGGCGGGCTATCAATGCTGGCAGCCGGATCCATGACTCCATGGCTGTTACGGTTACGTTCCAGTGATGCATTTGCGCAGCGGCTGACTGCAGCAAAAGCGTGAAGTGGCAAGCTTTTGTCATTGCCGCACGGTTCACCGGTTAGTGCGTAGCCATCGACGAAAATCGGGTTGCGGGATGGTTTTGTAGACTATATGGAGAGAGAAATGTACAAAGGTGGTTGTCTTTGTGGTGAAGTGCGATACGAAATTACCGGCGGGATATCAAGAATCATTTATTGCCATTGTTCCCAATGTCGAAAAGCGCAGGGTAGTGCTTTTGCCAGCAATGGCGTGGTCGAGGAAGGCTCGTTTCATATCCGGTCCGGTGAACAGCTGTTGAGTGCATATGAATATTCGCCGGGGTATGTCAAGATGTTTTGTTCCCGCTGCGGCTCACCTATTATCAGTAAAAACGCCGCTATGCCCGGTGTGGTGCGTGTCAGGATCGGTACCATCGAATCGGATATAAGCGAACGGCCGCATGCGCATATATTCGTGGGATCCAAAGCCAACTGGGAGGACATTGGCGCCGATATACCGCAATTTGATGAATTTCCCGGGTAGCATGCAGCGGAGCTGCGTCCATGCATCATTCGCCGTTGGTAAGGTCGGCTATGCATAGCGTACGGCGAAAAATGGCATGCACAGGATAGAAAAGCTGTTGCCGCAAGGTGACCGTCGAACCACCGGTCTGTCGGATGCGGTGGTTACCATGGTATTGCAGAAACCGGTTTTACTGGAAGCTTATAAAATTGTGTTCTATGCGAACGGCGGCGCACGTATCCGTGGTTTTATGCCGCTGAAAAAACCGTGAAATTTTTTCCACGCCCGGCAGGGTGATTTGTGAAAGTGACCGAAGACGAATGAAGATTAAGATTAACCTATGCTCCCTCGCTGGTTGTTTGTTTAAATGTTTTCCGTCCGGTTTGCTGCAGCTTGAAAATGTGATTCGCTATCCAGGCTATGTGGTGATTTATAAACTGGTTCCGTCGTTGTATTGATTACGGCGCCGCGTGTCCATTCAATAAGCGGCTACCGTGCTTTTTCCTTCTCTTTTTCCGTGCGCGGAAACCAGACCGGATTGGGAAGGCTGCTTTCGATGGGGTGGCTTAACGGTTCGGATTGACCTTCCAGTTTGTAAAAGGTGATTTTGACGTTTTTTCCGTCATTTAAAATGAGCACGCTTTGCCACCAATAGGGATAGTATTCATGATGGAACGCCAATCCCGTGACGGTGACACCGTTCATGGTATCGCTGATGGTGTCGTTTTTACGGAAATGCTTGTCAACGCTGAGGTATTTTTCAGCCAGGTCGAAATACGTTTTTTTGCTATCCGTTGTATTGATGTCGGTGTTGCCGTATACCAGTAAATGAATATTCAGTTGGGTAATGATCAGTTGATAGGTTTCGGATTGGTGTTGCCACGCGGCTATCAGGGCATCTTCCAATACCAGATCCCTTACCGGCAAAAGAATGGCGTCAAGATTGTCCGGAATAATGTTGGGGTTCAGTGTGCGAACCAACCAATTCAACTGTTCCTGGTAAATTTGTTTTTTCTCGTTGGGCGGTGGCTCGACAACGTTTTTTAATATGGTTGAGGCCGGTGGTAGTTGCAGGCCTTGCAGAACGGTTCTTTTCTGCGCCATTGAAAAATCGTCAAAGTCGCCTTTGATAGGTGATGCAAGCAACTGCGGATTTTTTGTGTAGTAATCTTTTGGGTTTTCCATTGCATTGATACCGCCACAAAATAATAAGCCAAATAATAACATAAAAACTCTCATGTCAAGGGGGAGGGAGCTGTTTTCCATTTGCAATGATGTCTTTAAAGTTTGCGGAGGTGTAGTGATTTCCGTCGACGTCCCAGTAGTGATACGCTTTGGTTATGGGGTGTTTGTAAGTCCAAGCCATAAAGCGTTTAAAGGGTGAGCTTAGAGAGATTCCCCGATAACTTCTGCGGCGTGTCGTGTTCGCCCACCATTGGATAAGATCAGCCGCTGAAATAAATCCCTTGGTTTTTTTTATGCGTTTAGGCGTGGATCGTGTGGAATATCCACCGGGCAGAAATTTTCCCAACGGTGTCATCAGGCAGGCTTCAAAATTCTCCCAGCCACCGTCAGGTTCCAGCAGTTTACAGGTGGCGGTCACGGACGAACCACCCAAGGTAAATGTATGGGTTTGCATTTTTGCCTTGGTATGTTTCCCAAGGCTGAAAATATCCGGATCCTTCAAGTTTGCATTTACACCACCGGGCAGTTTTTTGGTGTGTGGGTATATCCATGTTCGGCGGGCGAACAGACCGATACTCGCGGCCATGGTTTTAAGTAATTGAACATGGCCAATACATGACAGGTCATTCCAGTATTTATCGGAGTAACTGGCCGCGCCCGGATTAATGGGCGGTGAATTGACCCATGCTAACCATTGGTCTTCAATGGGTATGTTGTTGCTGCCGTTAGGTTTACTTCTTTTTCCGTTATGGGTCATAAAGCGGTTGTGGCCCGCGTCGAAATGTGGCGGTGCACCCGGCGTGTCGTTAATGCCTTTGTGCATTTTCCAGTAGAACTCGATGAGTTCGGCCTGGCTGGAGCATTTGTTTCGCCGGCTTTTGCCCGCGGTTATATACATAAGGTGATCAAACCTTTTTTTGGTTGCGGTCAAGGTGCCCTGACTGTTGCTGGTTTTTTGTCCGGCATCCGCGAGGCTTGCCGAGTCATAATCGGGTTTTAGCGGCTCGGCGTAAATACCGTAGATATAGTGTTTGGTGGTTAACGGATTCATTCGAAACCGCTTCGCTTTGCGTTTGCTGCGAATACGCCATTTTAGTTCAAGTTTGTATCGGCCGATTTCATTCGGTAATTTTCCCGCTGTTTCGATTTCAAGGTCATGAGTGGTATTGCCCGCGGTCAAGGTCACCGACTGAGCTTTTTTTTTCAGGTATGCGCCGGAGCCGTCGATCAAGGGTGTCACTTCGACTATGACATCCGCGTTTTTTTTCAATGCGGGCGTTGTGAGTTTAATTTTGATCGTTATGGGTTTTTCCCGTGTATAGCACGCAGGCCATTTGAAACCGGTGCCTCTTACCCAGTGGGCTTCGGCTATTTTCGCGCCAATCCCCCAGTTCATTAAATCGCGTGCGCCGGTTTTCGCGTGACTGCTTTCTTCTTTATACATAAAATGGGAATGATCGCCGAGCAGGTGAATTTCTTGAATTTTTACGGCAATTTTTTTTAACGTAACTTTCTTTTTGGTCGCTGACGTACTGGCTGCCGCCACAAAAAATAACATCAATCGTCTCCGTCGTAGTACAGGTTATTGTCCGCCAGATCGGCGGAGCTGTCTTTGACGATGGGTTCATCGTGTTGCGTATCCACCACCCACTCATCAACAAAATCATCATCGTCCGATTCGGCTGCTTGCGCTTCAATCGAGTCGATGGCGACATTTTCAAATAATGTGTACTCACCTACGTCCTCGGATATGACCTCAAGTTTATAGGTGGTGTTTTTGGGCAGGTCGGTGAATTCAAGACAGTATTCATTGCCTTGCTTGCTTGCATCGCCGATGGGTACGAGCTTGGAAACACTGCCGTCGGCACTGGTTAATGTAAACGTGTCATCGTTGGCGAATTCAAATTCTTCCGCATCAAAAGCCAGCACCAAGGTACCGTATTCGATCACTTCCGGTTGCGGTTCCGGCTGGTATTCGGTCCGGGTCGGTGCTTGATCCGAAGCCAATCCGGGATCGGGTCTTTTCTTGAGTTCGACACTGGCGGGCGTTGCCGGTATGGGTTTGGCCTCCGGTACCGGCGCTACGGTACTCAGATTAGCTGTGATAAACGGCGTACCGCCTTTTGCAGCCTTTATCAACGCCAACGCATGGGGCGAATAGGCTTCGGGCTGCTGCGGCTGCATGGGCTCAATCGGCGAGGGCTCATCATCGGCGGCTTCGAGCGCGGCCTGGGGTGCGTCGGGCGCGCTGCCCGCACCGGTGCCGGCGGCGCCGCCGCTGTTGATTTTGATCA
>Ga0114931_10003768_pt1 | contig 19114 bp, 21 predicted proteins | sample 2SBtaG_FD_89579 | JGI IMG/M metagenome (GOLD analysis project Ga0114931, IMG submission 89579) | Deep subsurface microbial communities from Kolumbo volcano to uncover new lineages of life (NeLLi) - 2SBTROV14_V59a metaG | ecosystem: Environmental > Aquatic > Marine > Volcanic | place: Kolumbo...
TCAGTCGGAGTCCATATTATGTTACTAAAGTTTGATGACGTACCAATGTCAAAAATAGAAGAAGTCAATACCCCAGACGAGACATAGTCCCCCAATGTTTTAACAAGTTTCAATTCTCCTGTTGGAGAATCAACATCAATGTTGCCGTCATCGGTCCAATATTTTGTTGCATTAGTATAATTTTCTTGGTTTGCTCCTCCCGACCAGTCAGTTTGTTCAATATACCCCCTACCGGTTACTTTAATTGCCGAAAAGCTTCCTTGAGTAAGAGTAAGTGTCACCCCAGAAAGCGGCAATTGAGTAACGCTGTCCTTAACTGTTACCAAAAGATTGTTTGGAGTTCCTGCACCGATAATAATATCTACATTTTGAACAGAATCAGGAAGCACAGTGAAAGGCGAAGGTGGATTAATACCAGAAAGATTGAATCCTCCTCCAACAACCATAGAAAATGCATCCCACTCTATGTTACTCAGAGTTTTTATCCCAGATGAATCAGTAGTATAGCTACCACTAAATTTTAAAATATCAGGATCAGTCCCGATAAGTTTGGACCCATCAATAGTGAACGGCACGTTAGCAACAGAAGCACATTGCAAATTCTTAGAAGAGACATTTATGGTGCTAACTTTGTCTATCACAAAAGATACCTGGGTTAGTTGTTGCAAAATAACAGTGGCATCGGGTTTGGTTGGGTTAGGATTGCCAACTGACGTTGGGTAAGTTCTGTCAGTAGTGTAGCCACTTTTTGTGACCGTAATCCTGTATGAATTTGAAGCTGGTGGCGCATCAACGATGGCCAAAAGCCCCTCGTTGTTTGTCGTTTCGTTTATATCAACCCCAACACTACTGTTTTCTATATGAACGTTAGCCTGAGGCACAGGATTGCCGTTGGCGTCAAAAACCTTTATAAACAAGGCTCCATTGGTAGATGCAGTCTCAAGATTTTTGGGAGCAATGTTGGCAGTAGCCGAAAAATCTACAGGATTCTTACATAAATCACAAACTATATTTATTTGTACCATTTTATAATCTGCAGGAGATAAATCGTTTGGTGAGCCACCAATGGTACCATCAAAAGGATCATCAACATTACGAATGGTCCGACTTATATCAAACTTTCTACCATCCACCACCACAGTGGAAGTAGCTGAAAGCACTCCGTCTGGAATACCTCCTTGTAAACCAACATCAACGTAAGCCAAGTTGCGAATAAGTTCAAATTCACTATTTACTAAATTTATTGCCGCCACTTTGTCTCGAGAGGTAGATATCAAAGAAGTAGTGATCGCAAAACCTTGGAAAACAGCTACCGCCACCATTGTAAAAATCGCAGTAGCAAAAATAATTTCAATTAAAGAAAATCCTCTGTTTATAACTTTCAATTTATAATTTTTATTTTTCATTTTTTCTTTCTCCCCTCACCTTCGCAAGGTGAGGGGCAATCCCGCTTAGTGGGATGGGGTGGGGTCATTTTACTGGATCGCATCTACCAAAGAGTAGGTTGGGAGCATCATAGCGATAGCAAAGATACCAACGGCGATACCAATAAAAACCATCAAAACTGGCTCGATAATGGTAGAAAGATCTTTAGTCTTTTGATCTACTTCAACTTCATAATAAGTAGCCACATTGTCTAACATCTCCGTCATTTTTCCAGTCTCCTCACCAACTGCCAGCATCTCACCTACAAAGACAGGGTAAAGATTTCTTTTTGTACTAGAAAGTGAGGCAGACAATAGCTCTCCTACTTCCACTTTTTTAGCTGCCTCATCTAATAGATTTTTGAAGTAATGATTTTGGATTACGCTACTGGTAATACCGATGGCGGCTACAATATCAACCCCAGATGAAATCAGAGACGCTAAAGTTCTGGCTGTCCTAGCAGCATTTACTTCTTTAGCCATAGTTTTTATCATGGGCAAATGCAAGATAACAAAATCCAATATGTCTTTACCCTTCTTCGTCTTAAGACCAGAGAGAAAACCAAAAACAGCCAGAAGCAGCGCCCCTAAAGTCAGGATGATGTTAGTCCTTAGAAAATCACTAATGGCAATGACAATCCTAGTTGGCAACGGTAATTCTATATTTAAACCCCTGAAAGTCTCGGTCAAAGTAGGTACCATATAAACCATCAGCAATATACCAATAATGGTCATAACAGATATGATAACTGCTGGATACATCATAGCTCCTTTTATTTTTTTTGAAAGAGTGTGAGCTTTTTCAAGTTGATCGGCGACAGTTTTTAAAGAGTCTGACAATTTACCTGACTCTTCCCCAGCTTTGACCATGGAAACAAAAAGATCAGAAAAAGTATCTGGATGTTGAGCTAAAGAATTCGATAACGTCTCTCCACTATTGACTAAACTACCTACATTTTTAAGAATTTTAATAAAGTTTTTATTTTTTAGTTGTTTTTCTAAGATAGTTAGAGCTCTAGAAACAGACAGCCCAGCATCTACCATAACCGAAAGATTTTTTGCAAAAATTATAACCTTTTGAGGTTTTACTTTTTTTCTAAATGAGAAAAATTTGCTAGTAGTTTTTTTCTTGCCCACCTCTTCCACAGAAAGTATCGAGGCTTCGTTTGCTCGAACAGCACTATAAAGAGCCGCCTTACTATCAAACTCTCTTGTCTCTTCTTTTTCCTCTTCGTCTTTTATGTATTTGTATTTATAAAATGGCATCTTTGTTTTTAATTATAGCAATAGAATAAAATAATATGAAAAAATTTTTGTTTATAATAACTCACCCCCTCACTACGTGTAGACCCCTCTCTTGTTGTAAGAGAGGGGTTGGGGTAAGTTATTTGAAAATTGAAAATTACTCAGAGACCACTCTGAGCACTTCCTCAATCGTGGTCAAACCTTGAGCAGCTTTGAAGATGCCATCTTCGAGCATAGTTAGCATGCCTTCTTTTTTAGCTTGAAGTTCTATATCCTCAGTAGTGGATCCCTTTATAATCAAATCTTTGATAGCAGTAGAGACATTGAGAACCTCATAAATACCAATACGGCTTTTGAAACCTTCATCTTTAGCATCTTTTTTGGGTTTGTAGAAAGGTATTTTATCCCAGCCGTCATTTTTACCAACTATTTTTTCATCTCTGAGAGCTTTCAAAACAATATCTAGATTTACTACTTTAGAAACTGACTCCAGCTCTGGTTTAGAGAGGATATACTTTTCCTTCTTATCCTTCTTATCAGAAAGCTTCCTGACCAGCCTCTGAGCGATGATAGCATCGATAGTAGAAATGATAAGGAAAGGCTCAACTTTCATATCAATAAGTCTCGGCACTGATCCAGCAGCTGAGTTGGTATGGAGAGTAGAGAGGACCAAATGCCCAGTAAGAGAGGCATTGATCGCCAAAGAAGCTGTCTCGTTGTCTCTGATCTCACCGACCATTATGATGTCGGGATCTTGTCGGACTAAAGTACGTAATCCAGAAGCAAAAGTCAGCCCTATTTCTGATTTTACTTGAGTTTGGTTAACTCTTTGCATTTGGTATTCGACAGGGTCTTCGATGGTGGAGATGTTCACGTCTGGAGTATTCAAAATATCTAACATAGTATAGAGAGTAGTTGATTTACCACTTCCTGTTGGCCCAGTAGTTAAAATCATACCGGTCGTATGTTGGAGCGATTTGTGCAAAAGCTCCAAAGCATCTCCATGAAAACCCAAAGACTCCAAAGTAAAACCAGAAACCGTCTCCCTCAAAAGACGCATCACGGTCTTTTCGCCGTAGTAGACAGGCAAAGTAGAAACACGGAAAGAAACTTTTTCACCATTCATGTCAATCTTGAATCTACCATCTTGAGGTAACCTTTTTTCATCAAGTTTCAAACTAGAAAGCACTTTGATACGAGCTACCAATGAGTTTCCTATGTGTTTTGGTAAAATCATTGCGTCATGTAAAATACCGTCAATACGATACCTGACCAAAATCTGATCCTCTAAAGGTTCTATATGAATATCAGAAGCATTTTGGATAATGGCATGCTTGAGTAAAGTGTCTACAATGCGCACTACCGGTAATTCTTCAGCCAACTTCTTTAGATCCCCTTCTGAAGCATCGTCCGCCGGCAATTTTTCGGTTATGGTTTTTATCTCATCAGAATCAGCCTTTATAATATCTCCGAATTCATCTTTTAGGTTCTTTTGGTATTGAATCAAAGCACTTCGCATTGATTCAGAGTCAGTCAAACGAGACAAAATCTTTAGCCCAACCTTTTTCTTGATTGAGTTTAAGGCTTGTAGGTCATCGGTGTCGAGCATAGCTACCTCAAGAGAGTCGTCTTTTTTAGCAAAGGCTATTATATTGTGCTTCCTAGCGATAGGCTCAGGAATAAGGTTTAAAATATCTCTATTCAGAACTTGACCTTTTAAGTTTATGAAAGGGATGCCGAGGATATAAGCTTGTACTCGTCTCAAATCGTCATCAGAAAACTTACCTTTGGATATTAAAACTTCGCTTAAAGGTTTCTTTTTGTACTTGGCCTCCCTTTCGACTTCTTCAATGTCAGATTTAGAAACTAGTCCAGCATCAATAATGAAATCTTTTATTTGTGAATCTTTTACTTTCATATAATAAATACTTGAATATTTATTATATCAGAAAGACTTATATTTTAGGAACAAAAATAGTTTATATTAATTTCTGGCTTTGCCTCGCATCTTTGAGATCAAGTATTTTTTAGTGTTTTTGTCTAAATCAATGAAGTCGTCTGCCGCTTCGATCAGTCTAGCCGAAGTAGATTTGCCAAAAGAGGCCACCTCAACTTGGCAACCAACATTTTTCAAAAAATCTACTAGGGGCACAAAGTCCCCATCACCCGTTATCAAGATAACTGCGTCTAGTTTAGGAGCAAGTTTGATAGCATCTACTGCCAAACCAACATCCCAGTCCCCTTTTTTAGCACCACCAGCAAAAACTTGCAGACTTTTTGTCTGAGTTTCGATGCCAATTTTTTCTAATGCTTCAAAGAAGTTTTTTTCTTCACCTCCTTCTGTCGAAACGACGTAAGCCATCGCTCGAGTCAGAGATCTACCGGCCAAACTTTCCTTAACTACTTGGTCGAAATTTACTTTCGCCCCGTATATGTTCTTAGCGCTGTGATATAAATTTTGTGTATCTATAAAAATTCCCACACGCTGATTTTTATGTTTTATAACTGCCATATTATTAAAATAATTTTCAATTTATAATTTAAAATTTTCCCACCCGCCTTGCAATGCAAGGCATTGCGGACAGGCAAACAATTTTCAATGACCCAATTTCAAAATTTCTAAATTGAAAATTAATTCATTATTTAGAAATTAGAAATTAAAAATTAGAAATTTTAGTTAAGAAGTTTTCTTCAATCCCAACTTCTTAACTAAGGTATTATACCTTTTTAGGTTCTTTTTCTCCAAATATTTCATATGGGACTTCCTATCAGCCACTAGACCTAAAAGTCCTCGACGAGAATGTTTATCCTTCTTGTTTTTCTTTAAATGTGACGCTAAATCATCAATCCTACGAGAAAGAACCGCGATCTGAGCTTCCGGACTACCGGTATCAGTTTCGTGCATTTTTACATCCTTTATAACTCGTTGTTTTTTGTTCTTTGTTAACATAATATTGAAAATATCGTCTAAAAACGACTCCTTTAAGATAGCATAAACTCCTATTTTTTGCAACTTTTTACCTTTTTATCATTAAAACCGCCCTGATTTTAAGGTATTCCTTGAATTTAAGTGCTTTTTGTTTATGAAAAAAACTAACGTCGCACAATATTTTTGCTATAATGAGAAGGTTTCCGAGGTATGTTCTTTCGGAAAGCCTTGAACCTCAACAGGTTATATTTGGAAGCCTTGGACCCCCTTACAAAACATCAGCAGTTACTGATTAGGAGTGCTTCCAAAGAGAACTTGTTGAGGGGAAATAATAAAAAATTTAAAATGGCACAAGACTTACAACAACTTAAAAGGCAATTTTTAGAATACGTAGAAATAGAAAAAGGCCGTGCTCTCAAGACAGTTGAAAACTACGACCACTATCTTTCAGTCTTTCTAGAACAAACCGAGTCTAAAAAACCCAGTGATATTACCGATAACGCAGTTCGTGAATTTAGGTTGTGGCTCAACAGACAGGTCACCGGCAAAAACGTAAAGACTGGAGAAACTATGTCAAAAAAAACCCAAAACTACTATTTAATCGCTATCAGAGCATTTCTTAAATATTTAGCCCGACAAGAAATCAAATCCATGCCCTCTGAGAGGATCGAGTTGGCCAAAACTTCGGAACATTCCCTTGATTTAATCACAAATACCGAACTAGACAGACTACTTAAAGTCCCAAAAGGTAACACTCTGATCGATCTGCGTGACAGAGCAATTTTAGAGTTTCTTTTTTCGACCGGCCTTCGTGTTTCGGAGCTTTGTTCCCTTACCCGCGATATTGACCTTTCTACTGATGAACTTTCGATCAGAGGCAAGGGAGGAAAAGTGAGAGTGGTGTTTATATCTGACTACGCTAGAAAGATTTTAAAGGAATATTTAGCCAAAAGAAAAGATATGGATGATGCTCTCTTTGTCCAACTTTCACAAAACAGCGAGGTAACGAAAAAAAGAAAAGACAGTCTAGCCCTCACCAGAAGATCAGTGGCTAGGATAGTAAAACAAGCGGCCATTAAAGCCGGCATCTCTAAAAAAGTCACTCCACACACTATGCGCCACCTTTTTGCCACCGACCTACTTTCAAATGGTGCCGACTTACGCTCGGTCCAAGCCCTTTTAGGCCACGCCAACATTGGCACTACCCAGATGTACACCCATGTCACCGACAAACACCTACGCGACATTCATAAAAAATTTCATAATAAGAGAAGTTAATCAGCAGTCACTGGTCAGAGGCGCTTTTCAAAAGAGTATTCTTGGTTTTTATTTTTCCCTTTTTGATTTTTTTAAGCATAGCTATGCTAGAATAATTTTATGAAAAAGGATGTAGGGTTAATACCGATAGAAATAATTGAAAACAAAATTTATTTAATTAGAGGAATCAAAGTTATGCTGGATAGTGATTTAGCACGTCTTTATCAGGTTGAAACAAAAGCCTTAAACAGAGCAGTAAAAAGGAATGAGGACCGCTTCCCTGTAGATTTTATGTTTCAACTCACGGCAGAAGAGACTAAAAACTTGAGGTTCCAAATTGGCACCTCAAGTTCAAAATATGGTGGTAGAAGATATTTACCTTTTGTCTTTACCGAACAAGGAGTAGCAATGTTAGCATCGGTTTTAAAAAGCAAAAGAGCAATCCATATGAGCATAGCCATAGTCAGAGCTTTTATTAAATTACGTGAATTATTATCTACTCACAAAGGTATATTAGTAGAAATGGAGAAATTAAGACGAACCCAAAAAGAACACGGACAACATATAGTTAGTATCCTTAATGTAATATCTCAACTTTTAAATCCTCCGCCAGATAAAAAATCTAAGGAGCCAATGGGATTTAGAGATAGGAGTAAAGATAAAAAATAATATGAATCCCGTTAGAAATACCATGATATACTCACTACATTTAAAATTAAATACCAAATTTTTAGAAGCTAAATTTCTAACGAGATGAAAATTATCTCTTGGAACGTAAATGGCATAAGAGCGGTGCATAAAAAGGGACTTTTTGTGCCTTTTATAAAGAAATACCAACCAGATATTATTTGCTTGCAAGAAACCAAAGCCAAGCAAGATCAAAGTGAAATAGATTTACCAGATTATGAAGAATATTGGAATTCAGCAGAAAAAGCTGGTTATAGTGGCACCGCCATTTTTACCAAACAGAAACCTCTTAGTGTCACTTTGGACTTCCCTACTGATTTAGTTAAAAAATATAAACTTAATAAAGATGATTATGGTGATCCAAATAAAGAAGGGCGAGTTTTAACAGCCGAGTTTGAAGATTTTTTTATAGTCAACGTCTACACACCAAATTCCAAAGGAGACTTGAGTCGTTTAGATCTTCGTTATACAAAATGGGATAAAGCTTTCCTAGAACATGTTCAAAAGTTGAAAGAAAAGAAAAATGTTATCTTTTGTGGCGACCTAAATGTGGCCCACACTGCAGATGATTTAGCTAATCCAAAACCAAACGAGGGCAAGCACGGCTACACCAATGAAGAACGTCAAGGGATAGACAATATGATAAAAGCTGGATTTATTGATACTTTCCGTCATTTTATTCCAGAAGGTAATGGTCATTATACTTGGTGGACCCACTGGGCTAATGCTCGAGCAAGAAATGTCGGCTGGAGGATAGACTACTTTTTTGTAAATAAAAAATTGATACCTAAAGTCAAAGATTCAAAGATTTTATCTGAAGCTTTAGGTTCCGATCACTGCCCTATTTTGCTAGAATTAAACAAATGAAAATAAACAAAAAAGGTTTTACCTTAATAGAGCTTCTGATAGTGGTAGCAATCATAGGTATTTTGTCATCTATCGTACTCATTAATTTAAATAGGGCTAGAAATGCGACTTATCTTGCTAGAGCCGAATTAGAGTTTAAAAGTTTGTCTACCGCCATTCAATTTTATACCGAAGACAATGGTGACTACCCTGCTGATGTTAACCGTGGCTTACCTCCAGGACTAGAAGTTTATCTTGCTGGTGATCATTGGCCAAACGCTCCATGGCCAGGCAGCGTATATGATTGGGATAATTGGACTGATCCAGATAGTGGATTACCAATACTTCAAATAAGTATCCGTTTTTGTGATGGAGGTGTTTGTCATATACCAGACGAGCCTTGGGCTACTGACTTTGATAACAATAGCGCTGTTTATTATTGTATAGAAGGAGCTTGTCGTTCTCATATTAATGAGCCAATTGACCATCCGGGATATTGTATTAATTGTTAAACCATAACAAAAACCCCAAGATGCGGTGGAGGATTTTCGCACGACAAGGGGTTTTTATAACACCCAATAAAGGGTAAAAAGAGCATATACTCAGCACCACTTTTGAATTCTTACTTTTGCAAAAATACAAAAGTGGTGCTGAGTTAAAAGCCAAGTTTCGTCAAGAACGCGATTCATAAGAAACCGTATGATATCTCATTTTAAAAATATATGAGTGAAGATATATATAACTTGTTCCTTAAGCCAGACCAAACTTTCTTTTAATCCGCCGGCCAGCGGATTTTTAACAAAGAACTAATGCTAACGATATGTTTGCCTTTTAAAAATGTTAGCTATGTCCGTTATCAATATTATGTCTTTTATAAATAATGTAAAGGACACATTGTGGATAACCCTATAAAGCTCTTTCCATTAGCCACGGTGTAAACCTTATTTCACAAAGTGTTTACCTTTTATTTTGTTTATTTCTTTTTCGTCTGCTTCTTCCTTTTTTAGTTTACCTTTCTCCCCTATTTCCTTCAATTCTATATCGGACATCTTTGACAGTTCTATTGTCTTTTTGTTTAAATATTCTTCATTATTTAAAGTTGGATCATCTAAAACTTCTTCTAACAAAGCATTTAATATTTGACCAACCTTAGGCCCGGGTGAAATATTAAGAAGTTCTATAATCTTCTTGCCATTAATCTTGAGCATTCCCACTGATATTGGATCTCTCATCACCTCTTCTACCATTGATTTGTATTTCCTTAACCTATAGGGATTTTCTTTAGGCCTTCCAGTACCTATGCGGTCACATCCTCGCATATTTATAAGATCCCAAATATTTTCCTTACCAACATTGGCAACCAGCCTCCTAACGGCAGAATGAGTGATTTTCTCGGTATCGGAGAAAAACATATGCCAACGGACTAAATTTACCACCTTTTCTATTGTTTCACGTGAAAATCTTAAATTTTCCAATATCTTTTTGGTCACACGTGAACCCACCACTTCATGGCCGTAAAAAGTCCATGTTTTAGCTTTATCGTCCCATCTTCTAGCCCTAGGTTTAGCCACATCATGGAAAAGAGCCGAAAGTCTCACATGTAACGGATAACCTTTATCAGCTGAATGTTGAAGAGTTTTTAACAAATGAATCCAAACATCAAAAGAATGGGCTTTATTTTGTTCTACTCCAACAGATTCTTCTAGTTCTGGAACAATATACACCAATAAACCAAGCTTTTTTAAGAGTAAGAGACCATTCATAGGAGAAGGGGACATAATTATCTTCACAAACTCATCTCTTATTCTTTCTTTAGAGACCTCTTTTAAAATAACGTTATTTTCCAATATAGACTTTTCAGTATCTGGATCAAGAGGGAAGTCTAGTTCCACGTGGAACCTAACAGCTCTGATTATACGGAGACCATCCTCAAAAAACCTCTCTTTTGGCTCACCGACTGTTTTTATGACCCTTTTAGACAAATCAGCTACTCTGGCAAAAGGGTCTACAATCTCACCTTCTTCTGCGTCATAAGCAATAGCATTTATAGTAAAATCACGCCTTTTTAAATCATCAAGAACATCTTTACTAAACTTCACACTGTCAGGCCTCCTATGGTCGGAATATGAGCTCTCAACACGATATGGAGTGACTTCTATTATTTTTAAGGTTTCTTGTGAAGCATCTTCTTGTACAACACCCACAGTGCCAAAAGTATTTTCGTAAAAAGTCTTGGGGAATAGAGCGATTATCTCTTCTGGAGTAGCGTTTGTGGTAATATCCCAATCTTTTGGTTTTCTACCTATAAATAGATCTCTGACACAGCCTCCAACAAGATATGCCTCAAAACCAGCATCTTTGAGCGCCTTGGTTACATGAGAAACCTCCTTGGGTATATCAAATTTTTCTATCTTAGCTTTATTAGACATGTTTTCGGTGCGCCCACCAGGATTCGAACCCGGAATAACGATTCCGAAGATCGTTGTGATATCCATTTCACTACAGGCGCATAGAGAAATAATAACATAAAATTGATGCAGATAAGAGAATCTTTGTGCAGGTAAGAAATCTTACCCACACGTCGTCGCTCAAAAATCAGTTTGCAAGCAATCTGATTTTGCTCGCTCCTAGTGCGGGTAGGGAGAATCGAACTCCCGTTATCTGATTGGCAACCAGATGTTCTACCACTAAACTATACCCGCTAAACTTAATTGAACTTATATAATTTAGCATAAAAAAATTTTTAAACCAATAACTCACTCTTCACTTCGCCCTGCACCATATGGTGCAGGGCTTCGTGTAGCCCTCTCTTACATTAGGAGAAGGTTCCGGAAGCCCCTTCTCTTGTTGTAAGAGAAGGGGTTGGGGATGAGTTATATAAATTTGTCCTAAAAATGCTAAAATGACTTTATGGTGTAGTTAGCCTTAGTTTTCAACAAAACTGGGGATAACTTAGGGGACAATGTGTATAAGTCAAACATTTTATTGACCTATAAAAATAACCTTATTCGCCAAAATATATTATAAAATAACGTTATTAAAGAAAAGACACTTATTTTCTGGTCTTTTATATTTTTTACCATAATTCATAATTATTAATTCATATTTTGATGGCCAAACACAACGAAACAGGTAAAATAGGGGAGAGTATCGCTGAAAATTTCCTTACAAAGAAAGGGTATAATACTCTTTGTAGGAATTATAGAAAGAAGTGGGGAGAGATAGATATCATATCAGAAAAAGACAAAGTCCTTCATTTTGTAGAAGTAAAGACCGTTAGTCGGAAAAGTTTTGGAGGCAAGTTTGAACAGGAGATCAATAATTACAGACCAGAAGACAACATGCACCCTTGGAAACAAAAGAGGCTTCAAAGAGCCATCCAAACATACTTACTAGAGAAATATAAAAAAGATCCCGATTGGCAATTTGATTTGGCTTGTGTATTCTTGGATCAGGAAAAGAGAGTAGCTAAAGTAAGATTTATGGAAAATTTAATTTTGTAGACTAAATAAAAAACAATATTTAAGATTCAAATACACAATACTCTTCTATTTAACTATTTTTATAGCCTTACCGTTAACCAAAGCTTCGGCTATTTTTTTATAAGCTGAATATAGTATCCTCTGATAAGTACTTTGAGAAGTATCCATTTTCTTAGCCCCTTCCACTTGATCTAGATCCTTTATGTGGCGCAATCTAAAAGACTCCATCTCTTCAAAAGTAAGTTCTACTAAATCCAGCTCCCTCATTGGTATACCTTGGGGTTTAAAATAAGTCACATTTGGATTAAATTTTATTCTTCTACAGAGTTTTGGTCTCGGCATATTGATTATTTTTATTATAATTTATTTTTTAAATAAGACTAGCCAGCTCTTATTTATAGAGCTGGCTTTCTGTCTTACTTTTGAGATTTCTTTAAAGCGGTTTTTTCTTCTTGGATTGCCTCTAATTCTTCTTTAAGGATTTGTTCTTCATCTTCTAAAGCAGTTAATTCATTCTTAGGGGAAAGAAATCTCCTAAAACCGAAGCCATAACAGCCTCTACAGCCCCAGTTTGATCTCATACTACCTCCACAAGGACCCATACCTCTTCCAGTTCTTGGACCTTGACCTGTAGGACCAGTTTTATCTAAATTTGGCATATTTTTATATTTATTAAGATTTATAAGTATACTTTTCGACTCCTAAAGTATACATAATGAGTATATACCCATAACATTTTATTGTCAATATAAATAAAAATTGCTAAGCTATTAAATGTTCAAACCCGCCTTCGCAGGCTACTAACGGGCTTCGCCTCGCCGTAGCCCGCTTCTGCGGGGCGTAGGCGGGGTGTAGTATAGTGGTAGTATACATGCTTTGGGAGCATGAGGTTCGAGTTCGATTCTCGGCACCCCGAACGAAGTGAGTGGAGTGAGAAGTAAATTTTAAAAATAATTTAATTTAAATATGGAATCTATACCTGAAAATAAAGCGCATGAGGATTTAGAATTAGAAGATCACATTAGATATTTAATAGACCGACTCAAAGGATTGGATTATGACAATGATGATAGAGTTATTGTGATAAATCAAATAAAAACTCTTTCGACAAAACTAGAAGAAGAGATAGGAGAATTAAAAGAAGATATATCAGCAAAACCAGAAGGAGAAAAAGGGAATAGTGGATTTTGGGAAGCAGGAAAACAAAAAATAACAAACCTTGAAAAAGTTTTAGGGGAAGCTAATAAAGTTCTAGAATAAATGTCGTCAACATTCAAAAAAACTGTAGAAAATTTTGTTTGTGAAAATTGTGGAGAAAAAGTGGACGGCAATGGATACACTAATCATTGTCCTCATTGTCTTTGTAGTAAACATGTAGATATATTCCCCGGAGACAGGGCCGAAAAGTGTGGTGGCTTGATGACGCCAATAGAAACAGAAGAGAGTGGGGGAGAATGGAAAGTTATACAAAAGTGTCGCAAGTGTGGGAAAGTACACAAAAACAAAATCTCTCCTAGAGACAACTTCGATCACTTGATAAAAATAAATAAAAAATAAAAGCTAATTTATAACTTGGATTAGAGTTTTTTTGTGTTAGAATGCCAAGGTTAATCGCCTTCGCGAATATCATAGCGGGCTTTGCCACGCCGTAGGTTCGCTTCGGCGAACCGAAGGCGGGATTAGTTAAGTGGTATAATATCGGTTTTCCAAACCGAGGTCGGGAGTCCGATTCTCCCATCCCGCACATCGACAAAAAATAAGCCGCCGTAGTTCAATGGATAGAACAAGACACTCCTAACGTCTAGATGCAGGTCCGATTCCTGCCGGTGGCACCACTTCGCTAAAACTTTGCGGTGCAAGCACACAAAATCAAAAATCCCCGGAAGGGGATTTTTGATAAGTGAGAACAAATATTTGCTCTAAGCTCTAAGCTACTTAACTGCATCTTTCAAAGCTTTAGCAGCTCTGAATTTAGGAACTCTCATAGCTGGGACTTGTACAGCCTCACCAGTACGAGGGTTTCTAGCTGTCCTAGCTGCTCTTTGCTTTGTTGAGAAGATACCCAAACCAGCGATTGAAACTTCATTGCCGCCTTTTAAAGCACCAACTATGTCGCTAATAAGAGTCTCAACAACTTCTTCAGCTTGAACTTTAGTACCACCAAGTTTTGCGTGAACGGAATTTGCTAAATCTGCTTTATTCATTTTTCTAAAGATTAAAGTTTTATAATTTCTCGACCTGCCCGCAATGCTCTCGCATATGCGAGGCGGGCGGGCCCTCCACACTTTTTCAGGACGGATGATCTCGAGAGTCACCCGTTCTTCCTCCATTTATAAGTATATATTTAATAGGTATTTTAGCAATACCTTGACTTTAAAGCTGTGGATAGGTGTCATTTTATGTTTTTCCTCTTAAAAATTGATTCCCCCATTAATTATACACTTTTTCACGATCGTGAAATTCTGTATAATTTTATGTATCAACTATGAGTAGGATTAAATTTGTAAAAAATAACACTTATAATTTTTTAAAATCATTTGACGATAATTTTGTAGCTAAAATTTTCGGACTCTTAGAGATTCTTAATGAATTAGGGGTATATTTAGGACCATCTAAATTAAAGAAAGTAAACAAAGATATTTATGAATTAAGAGTTGTTGGTAAAATTTCAATACGAATTTTTATCTATTTTTCAAACAGCCATATTTACATTCTTCATGCTTTTGTTAAGAAAAGTCAGAAAATACCCAAGAAAGAATTAGAAATCGCTATTAACAGGTTGAAAAGCTTGCGGTAAGATAGCATATTTGCTATCATAAAATCATGAAAAAAATAGATATAAAAAAAATGAAGACCTTAGAGGACTTCAAAAAGGACCTTTTTAAAAGACCTGGTGTTAAAAAAGCGTATAAAGAAATGCAACCAGAATTTCAAATTATCCGCAATCTTGCTCTAGCACGAATGAAAAATAATTTGAACCAAAGACAGTTAGCTAAGAAAATCGGGGTAACTCAATCTGCTTTAGCACGATTTGAATCAGGTAAGGTTGATCCAAGATTAACATTCATAAAAAAAGTTACCTCAGGATTAGGATTAAAATTGATTGTGAAGTGAAGAAATTTTAAACCTTAGCGATGATCTTTTTTAGAATTTCAGGGTTAGTATCTGCTATTTCAGATAGCATTTTACGATTCAAGTCGATTTTTGCTTTTTTTAATGAATCTATAAACTTGCTGTAAGTAAGACCTCCTTCACGCAAAGCCGCATTTAGACGGACATTCCACAATCTTCGGAAATCGCCTTTCTTGTCTCTACGATGAGCAAAGGCATAAGTACCAGCATGTGCGATAGCTTCATAAGCTTGTTTTTCTTTTTTGGATCGCCCAAAACGATAACCTTTTACTTGTTTTAGTACGTTTCTCCTTGTTTTTAGAGCATTAACTCCTTTTTTGACTCTTGCCATAATTGTTTATTAAGCGTTATTAAGAAATCTACTTTTATTTTTATTGGTCATACTGAAGGTAACTGTTCTACGTTTCTTGAGACCAGTATCACCACTAGCTTTAGCATTAAAATGGTTTTGACCTTTTTTCCTAACCAAAAGCTTGCCATTTTTGGTTACTTTAATACGTTTTGTATAAGATTTGTTTGTTTTCATCCCGTTAATAACTATTATAAGATACACTACCATCTTAAAAAGTCAAATTTTACTTAGCTTTTTCTATAATAGCTGACATCCCTTTAGGACTTTTCTTCGGTGCTTCAGCTATTTTAAACTCTTCGGTAATCAATTTAAAGACTCGATCCATTCTCTCCTTTAGGAAATCCACATTCATATACTTGGTTCTACCAGGAAGGAAAAGGTTTATCTTTACTCTATGACCTTCTTTGATCCATTCTGAAGCTTTTTTAGCTTTAAGACCCAAATCATGATTTCCGGTACCCACCTTTATTTGGACGCTTTTTACTTCTACGGTTTTTGCTTTAGACTTAAGAGCTTTCTGCTTCTTGTTCTCATCGTACATAAACTTCCCATAATCAACCATTTTAGCAATAGGAGGTCTCGCATTTGGTGATATCTCAACCAAATCAAGCCCTTGGTCTAATGCACGCGATATAGCTTCTCTCGTTGACACCCTCCAAAGTTTTCTCCTTCGAGCCCAATAAGGCGAACCTTCTCCGCCCTAATAAAATTATTTATCCTGTATTTTATAGCCAAAAATTGTAGATTATTTCTAAAGACAATATTTCTAAAGACAAATAGAGTGTAGCACTTTTATTCGCCCTTGTCATCAGTTACTTAAAATGGGTTTGGGGCACCACGGATTTCGAAATGGACATGAGGTCCAGTAGATTTACCAGTATTTCCAACAAAGGCAATTATATCTCCCTGTTTGACAGAGGTGCCGACAGAGACATTGTTTCTACTAGTGTGAGCATATAGAGTTTGAGTTCCATTAGGATGTCTAAGAACAACATAACTACCATAACCACCATTCCAACCACCGGTCTTACTGATGATCACATCACCACTAGCAGCAGCCCTTATTGGAGTACCAATGGGAGCAGCAAAGTCTATGGCGTTGTGTCCGTGCAGACCCTGACTTCTTCTACCATTAACAAGCGGTTTAATATAATAACCTTTATATTCTTTGCCAGAAGATCTAGATGAACTGGATCCGGAATAAGAAGAAGAAACAGCTGCTACTTCTCCATCAGGGATGATCACAACAGAACCAACTGCAAGCGTAGCCCCTTTCTTGATCTCGTTATAATTCATGATCTCATTTATATCTCCTTTGTATTTTTTAGCTACAGAAGCAAGAGTATCTCCTTTGACAACAGTGTGTCTAACGCCAGAGATAGGGAGGATGACCAGGGTCTCTCCGACCTTAAGAGTATTTGAAGAAAGATTATTACCCCATTTTATAGTGTTCACAGTCACATCAAACATTTCGGCAATTTGAGAAAGAGTATCTCCAGGACGAACTATATAAGTACTAATCTGATAGCTAGTAGCTTTGTGAGCTTCAGGTTCCGGAGCGACACCAGCTGGACCAACGTTTGGTACCAAAGCATCATGTTCAATTTCTGGGGCAGGAGAGAGGTCACTAAGCGGAGGAGCTACTGCCACCAAAAGTGCCATATTTTGAATGTTTTTTTCAGGAAACGGATTTGTTTCATCTGAATTCCCCCAGAGAATACTAAATAGACCAGCAGATACCGATATTGGCAACAGCAAAGCGACCAATACCAAAAGCACCCTTTTAGGATTAAGGACTGATTTTAGATCAATATTTCGCCCGATTTTTGTTGAAAAATAACGATATTTTGAATCGGGGTCATCGGGGGTTTTTAAAATAAGCCTAGGATTAATGATAATTCAGGATTTTCTGTAAAATAAGGCCTTGTTGAGCCATATTTTAATTCGTTTCGGTAGAAGGAACACGCTCAAAATTGTATCAAAATGAGACTTCTAGTCAACCACTTATGTGCAAAAATAAATTTGTTATTTTCTGGTAAGATGTATGAATGAGTATTTTTTCAGAATTAAATGGAGCCCAAAAAGAAGCAGTGGAAACAACAGAGGGACCACTGCTTGTTTTGGCAGGAGCTGGAGCAGGCAAAACTAAGACTGTTACTTATAGAATCTTAAATTTAATCCAAAAAGGCATGGCCCCAGAAAATATTTTAGCCGTAACCTTCACCAACAAAGCGGCCAAAGAAATGGAAGAAAAGATTTTAAAACTTTTAGGTAAAACTTCTGAAGTCAATAGACCCATTTCAATAATGGGCCGACCTTTTGTTTCCACTTTCCACGGACTTGGAGCTTTCATCATCAAAGAAAACGCAGCCGAAGCTGGTGTCAAAAAACACTTCAGTATTTACGACAGAGAAGATTCAAAAAAAGCTATCAAAGAAGCTCTGCTAAAAAATGACTACGACCCAAAACAATTTGAACCCGGAAAAATACTTTCTATCATCTCTCGTGAAAAAGGAAACTTCGTCGGGGTAGATGAATACCCCGTAAAGCTTCGCCACGGGGCAAGCTTTTTCAGTGATGTCGTAGCCAAAGTTTGGCAAGATTATCAAAAAACTTTAAAAAAAGAAAACGCCTTAGACTTTGATGATCTACTTTTAGTGGCTGCTAAACTTTTACAAAAAGAAGAGATCAGAAAAGTTTATGAAAACAGATGGAAATTTATTCACATTGATGAATACCAAGATACAAACAAAGTTCAATACCAAATTGTAGAGGCCATCGGCAGGGGACACCAAAATGTTTGCGCCGTCGGAGACATTGATCAAAACATTTATAGTTGGCGTGGAGCAAATATAAAAAATATTTTAAATTTTGAAAAAGATTACAAAGGTGCCAAGCTAGTAGTCTTGGAACAAAACTACCGTTCGACTCAAATCATCCTCACAGTCGCAAACAAAATAATCGAAAAAAATAAATTTAGAAAAGAAAAAGTTTTGACAACTAAAAACGCAGTCGGAGAGAAAGTCGGCATCTTTGAAGCCTTGTCAGAAAAACATGAGGCCCAATTTATAGTAGAAAAGGTAAAAGCTCTTCAAAAAGAAGGGGTCAACCTTTCCGAAATAGCGGTGTTATATAGGGCTAATTTCCAATCACGAGTTTTGGAAGAAGAATTTTTAGGCAAAGATGTACCTTATCAAGTTTTGGGAACTAGGTTTTTTGATAGAAAAGAAATTAAAGATATTTTAGCCTTTTTAAGGTTTTGTTTTAACCCAGAGTCCATCCCTGACTTAAAAAGGATCATCAACGTGCCGCCCCGGGGCATAGGTAAAATAACTTTGCTAAAAATAGTAGAAGGCAAAGAAGAAATTTTACCAGACAAAATGAAACTGAAATTAAATTCTTTTAGAATACTTCTCGGAAAGATAAAAAAGTTTGCAACAGAAAACCCACCCTCAAAAACTATTCCGTTTATCGCCAAAGAAGTTGGTTTGAATGAAAATTTAGAAAAGACTGATGAGGGAGTTGAGAGAATAGAAAACATAAAAGAGCTCGCAGCTCTCGCTTCCAGATATGATAAATTCAAACCAGAAGAGGGAATAGAAAAGATGTTAGAAGACACTTCTTTGGCATCGGATCAAGACAGTGACAAAAAAGAAAGAGAAGGAGTGCGCCTAATGACAGTTCATGCCAGCAAAGGTCTCGAGTTTGCCTACATTTTTGTTACTGGTTTGGAGGAAGGACTCTTCCCACACAACAAAGA
>Ga0114931_10003769_pt1 | contig 19110 bp, 15 predicted proteins | sample 2SBtaG_FD_89579 | JGI IMG/M metagenome (GOLD analysis project Ga0114931, IMG submission 89579) | Deep subsurface microbial communities from Kolumbo volcano to uncover new lineages of life (NeLLi) - 2SBTROV14_V59a metaG | ecosystem: Environmental > Aquatic > Marine > Volcanic | place: Kolumbo...
AAAACCTCAATATCATGAGTGGCAATACTACGGGAATCGGCAAGGCTGAGAATATTTGGAATTTCATATCCGGAACCGTAGGAGAATCTTGCATGCAAATCTTTTGTGATTTTATACAGCATCGAAATATGGGGCAGCAAAACGGAATGATAAATATTATTATAATCCAAACGGAAACCAGGCTGCACAATAAGGCTTGGGATTATTTGCCAATCATCTTGTAAAAATATCCCAAAAGTAGAATGATTGAAATCATAGTTGCGATTTAATAAAGTATTGGCATTATCTGTTTCCTTAAAATTATCAAAAACATAATTTGCACCGGTAACGAGTTTGTGATTCTTTAAATTTAACGAATATGATAATTCTGAAAAACTGAAAAGTTGTTTGCCGGAGAAAAAATATTGTGGAAATGAAATATCCCTGTTATAGTAGTAAAAATTGTTTTTGAAATTCAATTCCGAGCCGTTTACAAATGATTTTTTGAACTTTAAAATTGTATTGTATCGATTGGATTTATTTCTTTCGAAAAAAGAATGAAGATAATCTTTTCCGTTTTCAATTACCGAAATATCTCCGCCGATACGGTCTTCGTAAAAAGCATTTATTCCGAATTCAAGATTTGTCATTTTGTTGATATTCCAAAATAATTTCGGATTAATTGTTACTTGATTAGATTTCGGAATATCCGTAAATCCGTTGCCGGCAACATCAACCGGACTTTGCTTACTGTATGAAGCTAGCAGTGTATATCCGAGTTTACCATTGCCATCAGATAAAAACGAACTTATGTCCGTTCCTTTTCTGTGTGTTTGGTTCAGCACCAAATCAAATTCCGGTTTACCGGTAGGCTTGCGTGTTACAATATTTACGAAACCCGCAACAGAACCGTTTCCGTAGAAAATTGAAGAAGCACCTTTCACAACTTCCACTTGCTGCAAATCCAAAGGAGGAATCTGAAGCAGAGTAAGGCCGGATGAGAATTGACTGAGAATCGGCAAACCGTCCTTTAGCAATTGCGTGTAATCCCCGGGCAATCCTTCCAAACGAAAGCTAACCGTTCCCGAAACAGAAGATGTTTGCTGAACAATTACACCGCTTGTTTCACCGAGCAGTTTTGAAATATTCCCCGGACGAATTGCTACCTCTTCGTTTACTTCATCATGACTTAAAATTTCAACTTTAACAGGTGAATTTTCGATAACGCCGTTTGTTCGCGTAGAAGTTACAATTACCTTTTGTGTTTTTAATTCTTGTGGTGAAAGAAAAATAACAACCGGTTTTCCTACTCTTTTTGCCGGGAAAGTTAATACTATACTTTTATTCTCATAACCAATGAAGGAAAAGGTTAATGAATATTTCCCGTTAGGAATTTTCTCAATATTTACAAAGCCCTTTTTATTAGTAGCCCCGCCAATACTAAGCGAAGTAAAATAAACATTGGCACCGATTAACGGAGAGTTTGTTTTTGCATCTTTAACAAAAGCAGAAAAGCTGTTTTGAGCAAAAATGGAACCGGAAAATAAAAGTAATACGGTACAATATTTTAATATAAATTTTTTAATAATATAATTATAAGTTAATTAATATTAGATTGTATGAGATTAAATATTGCCTAAAAAACTAAAATAGAAACATGGAAAGTGGCATAAGATGCTTAAATTTAATTAGTTTAAAAAATAATCTAGCAAACAAGCACCACTTTTCAGATGAACAAAATACAAAATATCTCGGATATAAGATTCAAAAAATCACAAATTCTTTCACCGGGAACCGTCTAACATAATTCACCGGATTAAAAATTCATAAATTATCGATAGGCAAAAAGTTTAACAGTCTTTTACTGCCGGTAAAATACAACTCAACAAAATTGTGAACTTATCTAAACAGAAAATATCAGCATCAGAAAATTGGAAATCTTATTACCAGGGTAAACTACGCCCTTTTTACGCAAATTCTTCCTTCTGTCTATAGTATTTCTTAAAAATTATTCCATCGAACTAATAATTCTTCAACATAAAAGTTTTTTTGTAATTGGTTTGACGCGAATTTAGTACTTTTTATGTTTTATGGTTTCATTTTAGTTTTTTAGGTATTATTTTTAAAATTACTTCATTTAGCAAACATTCCGTTTAAAACATTTTATCCTTGAAAATAATTTCAGCTTTATTTATATTTAGATTACATCTAAATAATATTGCACGTTATATTAGGATTCTGCAATAAGTTTTTCCTATTGCATAATTTTGTTTAAAGGATATTGAAAATTACTTAAATATTGTTTTGATGCTTTAACAAACATATTTTATTAAACTAATGAAACTTTACTTTTTGTTGAAAGAAAATGAAAACTACTTTGATTATTACACTAAATTATTTGCTGCTTCTTAATACTTTAACAGCTCAAGTTTCCGGTATATCCGCATCAAAATTATCTGCAATTAATACTGAAACAGTTCCGTTCAATAGTTTTGAATTTGAACCTTCATTCTTATTAGGCTTTTCCTCAAAATATTGGGATAACGACAGTCACATTTTGAACTCTTTCCCAACAGGAGACAGTTTGGAAACTATCTCACAGCTTAATTTCAGGTTTACATACGGACTCATTGATAATTTAGAGGTTGGCTTTTCAATTCCTGGGGATGCAAGTTCTTTGAGTGTTGGTACTAAATTCAAAATTTTTCAAAAAAATAAAAATTCAGTCGCTCTTATAACCGGAATTAATACACCTTTGGGAAATAAAATTTATAGAATAAGTAATAAAGTAAATTCCATAAATGAATTTAACAATTCAATGGCGATGGGAATTGTTTATTCCACAGAATTTACAGAAAACCTTTCTCTCGATTTGAATCTGGAATATCAGACGCATCTAAATAGCTCAAATAATTATCCCGATTTTTTTATAAACACAGATTTAGGCTATTACATAAACAAAATCCAAATAATCCTTGGGCTTTATTATGAATCAAATTCAAATGTTCAAAATTCGAATAAATTTACATTTAATATTGGAACAACAATAGAAAGGAATGAAGATTTTATTTTAGTACTAAACTTTCCAATTGATGTATATGGTAAAAATACAAAACGGTTTTATGGATTTGGATTTGCATTTACTTATCCGGTAAGATAAAAACGTTTTGAATAATAAATATCTAATAAAACCGAGTTAGCTTTTAAAAATTAGCATTGATTTCTCACAGATGTACTATCAAAAAAAATATTCAAATGAGTTATTATTCTAAAATATTTCTATTCGAAATTTCTTTATAAATTATTAAAAAAGATAATCATTAAGTGATGCCGGTTACAGTTGATAAATCATACATATAATCCTGTATGGTAGATCGTTTTAGTCCCTTCTTTGCTATTTGAATTACCTAATCAACAGAAATTCCCTATTATACCGGTTTATTTCAATTCCATTAATTTTAGTACAAAAGATAACAAGATTTGGTTAACCCAAAATCATGCAATATGAATTCGCAGTAGCAGATTATTGCATAATCCATACTTCAAAATATTTAATGTGCCCAAGAAATTAGTAGCCAAAATACCAATATTTATTTATTTGCGATCATTGAAATATCAGCTTGTGTAACATTCCCTGCCGTAACAACAACACTCAATGCAGCATCTTGATAGCCTGACGCAGTTGCTTTTATTGAATAATTTGCGGGTGAAATTTTATCAAAAGTATAATGTCCAAGACTATCACTTGTTATTGAGGCGGTACCTGGTTGTGTTTGAATATTTACACCTGCAATTGGCAAGTGTGTTGAATCATCAGTTACAGTTCCAACAATAGAACCGGTAGCCGACACGAGCATAAAATCAGCACGGGATTCATTTCCTACAATTACTGTAATTTTTGCAGTAGAATTTTGATAGCCAATTTTTGAAACTGAAACAGTATAATCTCCTGGAGGAATGTTTGTAAATGAATAACTTCCCGAATTGGTTGAAAAAACCGTACTTGTAGCCGGGTTGGTACTAACTAATGCTCCGGGGATTGCAATTAACGTTTGAGCATCCTGTATCTCGCCAACAATTGAACCGGTTGTGGGTGGAACTGTTGTATCTTGCTCAGTAAGGTAAATATCAGCCTTGGTTATTTGCCCGGCAATTACATTTACACTAATGGAAGTGGAATCGTATCCGACTTTTTTTGCAAACAATGTATATGTCCCCGGGCTTACATTAACAAAAGTATATTTCCCAGTTGCATCCGATGTAATGGAACTTGTAACAGGAAGAGCAGTGAGATTAACATTTTCAATTGGAATAAATGTTTTAGAATTTTTAACAATCCCTGTAATTTGTCCATAATTTTTATTCTTTGTAGTATCACTTTTAACAAGAATAAAATCGGCTACTGCTGTGGCTCCGGCAACCACAGTTACATTAACAGCAAGTGTATCGTAACTTATTTTTGTGGCAACAACTTTGTATGTTCCAGGTTCTACAGTAGAAATTTGATAATTACCATTAACATCTGTTTTAACAAAGCTTGAAGCAGGCTCCGAATAAATATTTACACCCTCCAAAGGATTTCCGGTACCGAAATCAGTAGTTGTACCTTTTATTGTCCCGTGTGTTGGCGGTTCTACCGGTGAAGAACTGCTAGACTTTTTGCATGAGAATGCAGTCAAACTTAAAATAAGTAAAATTGGTAACAATGTGATTGTTATTTTTTTCATTCTCAACTCTTAAATTTTTCTTTTTATTATTAATAATTTACTAAAAAAGATAATTAAAATTCTAAAGCAAGATAAATTATCACTTTTAATAATAAAGTTCTAATTAACATTGTTAAAATTTCCAGCGCGAACCAACTGATAAATCAATCCCTTTCCCATTATTACCTTGGACAACAGCACCAAAGTTTGTAGAAGCAAAATTCATCTCCAAAAACCCAAAATCAAATCCAAATCCAAACGACCATCTAAATCCTTCGACACCACCAAAGGAAACGCCCGAACGCAAGGGGAAAAAATCAAAAGGTTTCCATTCCGCACCCATTGAAAATCGCGGTTTAGTAGTATTTAATGGTTCGTTATTAAAACCTTGATTATATCCTAATACAAGCAAAAGATTATCCATCTTCATACCTATACCAAACCTGAAAGCACTTGGAAGACGTGTGGAAAATCCTTTACTGTAAGAACCTTTAAATTTTAAGCTATCACTAAATTTTTGTCTCTGTGCAGAATCTGTTACACTTGTAACCAAAAATGATCCGAACGATGAATACTGTACGGTTTCTTTATCCCAAGTAATACTACCCAAGTCTGTTAATGAAAGTCCTACACTCCAAACACTATCAATCTGAGCTGCAAGGCCGAAACTTACTCCAAAACCTGAACCGGCTGATTTGGGAAACGGGCTTATATTTGATGAACGTTTCTCCGTAAAATTATCAAAACCCCAAGTAATTCCATAATCAGGAGAAACCGCTATATCAGCAGTAATATCACTTTGTAAAAGAATTGAATTATCAGTTTTTGTCTCAAAGTTTGCAGTTGGCACAGTCGTCTGTAAGTAACCCAATCCGCTAACAATTTTTAACGATATTCCACCGGTAAAATGCAAAAAATTATTTCCGAATAAATCACCGAGTTCGCGGGCATAGGAAAAAGAATATTCTCTTAAATATGAAGCCTTTAAATTTAAATCACTTAAACTGTAAACTCGTCCGATTTCATTTCCGTCAACTGCAAGGTCAACCAAATCTTTTGGGATTGTAAGATTAACACCTCCAACATCAGTAATTGCAAAGCCTAAAGCACCTCCCGCCCCTAAATTAACTGATAATGCAAGCAAATTTGCCGTAATAAAAGCATTTAACTCGGAACCTTTCGTAAACAAAGACTTAAAATTAGTTTTATCCTCACTTGTCAAATTCCGGGCAATTACATTTCCATTTTGACCGGTAACTCCACCGAAATAGTAATTATAATCCCTCCATGATAAAAAATCATTCCTAGCAAACGCATTTATGTTTGGAAGTGGAATCACCAATGATAATTCTACATTACGATCCGTTGGCATTGCAAAATTTGCAGGGTTTGTACCAAATGAATAAATTCCTCTTGTAGAAATTGCATTCCCACCGCCCATTGCTGAAGAACGGGAATCAGAAATACCAAATGAACCCGCACCTTGTGCAAAAACTGTAATTGCTGACAAAACAACAAAGATTATTATTTTATATAATTTCATTTTCATATCCGTATCAATTATTATTTAATTTAAAATCGGCCGTTCCATAAAGCTTTACTTTAATTTGATCTGTATTTCTAAACTTAACCGGAGTGTTACTTCCGTCTGGCGGAGTCAATAATTTGAGGTTCACGGCTATTGTCCTGTTCCTTAAAAAGGTTTGAGCATCAGCACCCTTAAGTTCAATAGTCTGAACAGTGGGAACTGCCGTAGTTGCAAAACCATTCGCATCAACACCCGCAGCACTTATCAATATTTCGCTTGTAGGATTATATGAAGGTGGAATTGTAAATAACGGTAAATTATTTTTATCTAACACAGTTGCCTTAGCTGACAATTTAACAGGTATCTTATTTTCAACTTCAATAGTTAGAAAAACCGAATTAATTGCATTAATGTCGCTATCACTTATTTTAATAGAATCAACAGTCATTGTATCTCTAAATGTTCCGCCGGCAATACCAATATCCAACGGCAACTCTGTATCAATATATCCGGTTACCGAATCATCTTTTGTAACTTCACCAATTCCGTAATTAGGATTTACAATACCTGAACCTGAAAATGAAAAACTGCTCGGGAATGAATTATGAAATCCATTGATAAAATCTTTTAGTCCAAAATTTCTTAAGTCAAATACTTGTTCTGAAGAACTTACTGCAAGTTCTTCATTAACTGCCATCGATCTTTGTTCATTATTATTAGCACCGGTAATTATTCCGTTGAATGAAACCGGAATACCCACAGATGAAGTTAAGTGCAGAAAGATTGCAGGATTTTTTATATTCAGACTATCAAATGTAAATTTGTCTTTTACATCACCAAGATCAATATTAAAATTGGTTGGGGAAATGTCAAAACTTGTTAACTTTATTTGACCGGTAATATCTTTAATTTTTAAGTTTGATACATTTACACTAACCGAAACATTATCACCTTTATTCAAAGTGCGTGCATCACTTGTTGCCGGAACGGTAACAGTTGCGGTATAACTTAATTTATTAGTCGGCTGACCCGGGGTTAAAGTAACAAAGCTCCATCCTTTTAATGATGATATTGTAATATGATGATTTTTTTCTTTCCTACCCAATATAACTGTTTGTGAATAAATAGAACCATCCGGGTTTTTCAAATTATTAATTTTTAGATTGATATTGATGTTCAAATCCAAATTATTTGAAAAATTAACATCAAAATTGCCGGAATCAAAATGCACAACTTCAACTTTGGTAGAATCATCAATTGTTACAGCATCTGTAACATCAAAAGGTTTTTGTGCAGGTAAAATTGCAGTCGTGGCAGAAAGTGTAAATGATCCAATGCTCGCAGTAATTGTTGTCTTTGAATCTTGCGGAAAAGTAACAACATTTCCGTTACTTCCTGGCGATGACATTTCAACTACTATTTCAAGTGAATTTCTTACGGTTTTTCCTGCAAGCGGAAATGAAACTTGGTTACTTCCATTTGCCGGAATCACTATCACTGTAGAAGATTGAACGACAACACTTCCATCCGCTTTGTTTTTAATTATTAATGAATTAATATCATTTTCAATCGGTAAATTACTTGTGAAAATCAATGTTAAAGTACCGCTCTCAAAAACAGCCGATTCAAATTGATCAATTGTAGTAAAGTCCTGGGTTGAAGAACTTTTTGGAACCGGAGGAACTATGACTGTTTGTCCCCCGCTGAAAGGTGTCCAATCACTCGATTTAATTTCAGTGTTTATAGGCGTAACATTATTAATTGTAACGGAGCCTATTGATTTTGAAGTTGAAGAAGAAAAATCATTAATTTTAAGATTATCACTAACTGTAAATGCAGTAATATTGTCCTTTTGATGATAAAATAGTAACCCCAAAACGTTAGGGTCATTTGACGGAGTTAATGTTGTATCACCATTAAGAAAGTCATCAATTGTATATGTACTGTCACTTATTGGAATAGAAAGCTGAATATTGTAGCTTGGAGCTACAAATTCTTTCGGAGAATCAAAACAGCCGGTTAAGATAAGACCGAAAGCAAAAATAAATATTACAGTTTTCGCAAATTTCAAGTTTGTAATTTTTTTCATTTTATCCTACTATTTATGATAAAAAGTTGATATAACGGATATTAAAAAGTCTGTTTACTATCCTGATATGTTTGAATTATAAAATAAATATACTTATTTAATTTTAAAACCAAATGATTAAAATCACATTTGAATATGTTAACAATCATAATCTTAATTTTCAATAAATTAATCATATCCCAGCCTGTGATTTAAAACTTACCTAATGTAATCTTCAAAAAAGTTTCCAATTCTTTCATACGCCTTTTTCAAAATATCATCCTGTGGTAAAAATACAATTCTAAAATGTTTAGTATCTGGTTTTTGTCCAAATCCACTACCAGGGACAACAACAACTCCAGTAGTTTTTATTAATTCGGAAACAAAATGATTATCGGTATTTTTAATAGAAAGTTTAGGGAAAGCGTAAAATGCGCCCTGTGGTTTAACGCAGCTAATCCCGTTTACTTTGTTTAGCATCTCAACAGTTATATTCCTTCTTCTTGTTAATTTTTCCATCACAATTTTAAGATGAGTTTGATCACCGTTCAATGCTGCAGGAATAGCACTCATTTCGGGATGATTAGCTGATAACCTGGACCGCAAAATTTTATTTATTGCTGCAATATAATCACTTAATTTTTTTTGATTTCCGCTTATTATTCCCCAACCAATTCGCCAACCCGGGGCAAGATAATTTTTTGATAATCCGCCGAATGTAATTACAGGAACTTCCGAATTTAATGATGCTAAAGCAATATGCTGCTCACCGTCCATTAGCAGTTTATCGTAAATCTCATCGGCAAAAATTACAAGATTATGCTCCAAAGCAATATCAATTATCTTTAATAAAGTTTCTTTTGTTGCATTTGAGCCGGTAGGATTGTTTGGATTTATAATAATTATTGCTTTTGTTTTTTCATTAATTTTACTTTTAATATCTTCAACATCAGGCTGCCATCCGTTTTCTTCATTCAAATAATAAGGATTGTCTACCAATTCCAATTTGCTTTGTATTGCACTGTATAAAGGGTAACCCGGATTAGGAGTTAAAATATTTTCTCCGGCATTTACCAGCGATGACAAACAAATATTAATCGCTTCACTCGCACCTGTAGTAACAAACATTTCCCGAATATTTTTTATTCCTTTCCGGTCAGCTTCTTTTTCAATTGCGTCAAGAGCTTCTTTTGTACCATTCGACGGCGCATAACCATTCTGATTTTCCAACATCGCTTTGTATGTCGCTTCAATCATGTGCCGGGGTGTTTCAAAATCGTAAATATTTGGGTCCCCAATATTTAAATACAACATTTCTTTTCCACTTTTTGCAACTTCATTAGCAATCAAAAGTACATCTCTCACTGCATATTTAATATTTGCAGTTCTGTCAGCCGATTTAATAATTTGTTCATTCATAATTAATTATCTCCATTTTTTTTTATCTTCGAAAATCAACTTAAATTATTTAAAATTTATTATCAATTATTTATTAAGTTAAAAAATATTTCTGCATTCTAACTAATGAATAATCTCTTATCAAAGCAAGCTGTAAGATAAAAGAATAAAGTCGTAGAGCTGGCATTTGACAGATCGTAGCTCAGGCTTTTTGAGTGATAAAAAGACGATCGCAGATTCTGTGAAAAGATTTTTACACCCTCACAGAGTTCTACGAATATTAACAAAAGTTGAATAATCCCCACGTTTGATCCTCCGTGGCGGACGAGGGTTAATGCAATACCACCTTTTTACAGCGGACTCTTTAATGTAATCATGTATATAAATCAAAAAATTATTATTTCAGAATTACATTCATTATCACTAACTTTGGCATCCTTTTTTTTTATTTAATTGAGATACTCTTATGAAACTATTTTTAATGTTATTATTGATACCTGTTCTAATTTTTTCGCAGACTAATTACTATTCAGGAACTGAAGGACTATACGGCAATCAACTTAAATCGGATTTGCATACAATAATCAGAGGACAGAAAGTATATCCTTATTCCTCTTCTTCTACTGATACTTGGAATATTTTAACACAAGCTGACAAAGACCCCAACAATCCAAATAATGTAATTCTTATTTATACAGGCTTCTCTGTTAACGGGCCACAAGAATACAATAATGGTTCCGGATGGAACAGGGAGCATGTTTGGGCAAAATCACACGGCTTCCCTGATAAAAGCGACACTGCTTATACTGATTGCCACAATTTGCACGCAGCAGATATTTCTACTAATACCAAAAGAAGCAACTTGGATTTTGACAACGGAGGTACTGAATATTTTGATGGCGGAACTGTCCCGACTGGTTGTTATTACGATTCTGATTCTTGGGAACCGAGAGATGCAGTAAAAGGAGATGTTGCAAGATCAATGCTTTATATGGCTACAAGATACGAAACTAATTATGACCTTGAACTTGTTGACTATACCGGAACTAGCACAGGCTCAACTGTTTTCGGCAAAAAATCCACTTTGTTAGAATGGAACAGAATTGACCCGCCTGATGATTTTGAAAGAAGAAGAAATAATATAGTGTATAGTTTTCAGCATAACAGAAATCCTTTTATTGATCACCCGGAGTTTGCCGATAGAATTTATTCTCCTAATGCTTTTGAAATAGAAACAGCAGAATCAATTTACAACACTAAAATTGTTGTAAAATTTTCTAAAAATGTTGATGCCGTTTCTGCCGGAAATGTTAACAATTATCAATTGACCAAAAGCAATATTTCAATTTCATCAGTTGAAATTGGTTATCAAGAGGACGATTCAGAAGTACTTTTGACTACAAGCAGTACGCTGACTGACAGTATGGATATTGTACGTGTTTCAAATATTACTTCGGCTGACGGAGAAGCAATAATACCTAATTCTCTTTCTTCTTTTGTTGTGAACCATGTAACTTCAGTTAATGATAACAAAGTAGTTATTACGGATTATAAGTTAAATCAAAACTACCCAAATCCATTTAATCCATCCACTATTATTACATATCAAATTCCAAAAGCAAGCTTTGTTTCACTTAAAGTTTACAACATATTGGGAAATGAGGTAGCAACTCTTGTAAATCAAAACGAACAAAAAGGAAGTTATTCAGTAACATTTGATGCAGCTACAGTAAAGGGAAGCTTTGCATCAGGAATTTATTTTTACAGATTAACAGCAGGTAATTTTAGCCAAGCACGTAAAATGATTTTGGCAAAATAAATTTATTTTATTATCAGCGAATCATATTTTAATGATTCGCTGATATTTGCAACTTACCGGTAAAACAATATTATTCCTGATTATCTGCAAGAGTAATTTAAAAATTAAAAGGACTGATAAGCAATTAATATCAGTCCTTTTACAATCAATAAAATAACAACGTTACTTTTTAAAATTTATTTTGGCTGCATTAAATATCAAATTTAATGCCTTGTGCCAACGGCAGAGTTTTACCGTAATTTATGGTATTAGTCTGACGTCTCATATAAGCTTTCCACGCATCAGAACCCTATTCGCGTCCTCCGCCTGTTGCTTTTTCACCACCGAAAGCTCCTCCAATCTCCGCACCTGAAGTTCCGATATTTACATTGGCAATTCCGCAATCCGAACCCGCTGCCGATAGGAACTGCTCGGCCTCAAGTAAATCCTGTGTAAATACTGCGGAAGATAAACCTTGCACTACTCCGTTATGCAATTCAATTGCATTTTCAATATTACCTGAATATTTAATTAAATATAAAATTGGAGCAAATGTTTCTTCTTGTACAATTTTGTACGAATTCTCAGCTTCAACAATTGCAGGGACAACATAACAGCCGGATTCGTAGCCTTCACCTTTAAGAACTTTACCACCGTAAATAATTTTTCCGCCTTCTTCTTCAACAAGTTTTAGTGCATGTGAAAATTCTTCTACAGAACCTTTGTCAATTAGCGGACCAACATGATTATTTTCGTCAAGCGGATTTCCGATTTTCAATCCACCGTATGCTTTAACAATTATATCTTTTACCTTATCATATATTGAATCGTGAATTATCAATCTCCGTGTTGATGTACATCTTTGGCCTGCTGTTCCCACTGCTCCGAAAACAATAGCAGGCATAGCCATTTTCAAATCTGCATTCGGTGTTAATATTATTGCATTGTTTCCGCCAAGTTCGAGAATTGATTTTCCAAATCGTTTTGCAATCACCTGTGCTCCGTGCCTTCCAACTTCAACAGAACCTGTTATTGAAATTAAAGGAACTCTCTTATCATTCAGCATAGTTTCACCAACAGAAGAACCGCGTCCTATTACAAGACTGAATAAACCTTCCGGTAAATTGTTGTTCTTGATTACCTTAGCTAAAATATTTTGTACGGCAATTGCACTTAACGGTACTTTCGATGATGGCTTCCACAAATTTGTATCACCGCAAACCGTTGCAATCATAGCATTCCAAGACCAAACTGCAACAGGAAAGTTAAAAGCACTTATTGTACCAACAACACCAAGCGGATGATATTGATCATACATTCTGTGATGCTCTCTTTCCGAAACCATTGTATAACCATATAATTGACGGGACTGTCCGACAGCAAAATCACAAATATCAATCATTTCCTGCACTTCCCCTTTTCCTTCTTGAAGCGATTTTCCCATTTCGTACGAAACAAGTGTACCGAGTGAGTCTTTGTACTTTCGTAATTCCAAACCGATTTGGCGTACAATTTCACCACGTTTCGGAGCAGGAACTAATCTCCATTGCTTAAAAGCTTCTTCACTCTTTGCAACAATTTTATCATAGTCTTCCTTTGATGCAAGATAAACTATAGCAATATGCTTCCCATCAACCGGTGATACAACATCAAGTTCACCTTGATCGGTTGTTGTTATCCACTCAATACCGGTAGATGCACCATAATTCTTTTCCTTGATTCCCAATTCTTTTAAGAAATCCATAATTTTTTCCTTTATTATTATAATATAAGTTTTTAATTAAATAATTATTAGAAATTTTGTTTTTTAATATCATTCATTAACATTTTTAATGATATTTTTTCCATCTTCTTTTCTATATCTTTTTGTATGCTGTCGAATAGATTAATAAAATATTCATTATATAATTCCGTTTCGCCTTTGTTTTCTTTGTTGGTAAAGTTTACATCCAAGTGAAAAGCCTTTCTGTCTTCAATTGCACAATAGATTTGCTGTAAATTTATTTTAGTTGCTTTTTTTGCTAGAAGAAATCCGCCTGATATTCCTTTGATACTAACAACAATTCCGTTTTGAACAAGCAGTGAAAGCAGCTTTCTTAATTTGGAAGCATTTACACCAACACGTTTTGATATTTGCTGACTGTTCCGCGGGTTAGGATATTCTTCCGCAAGATAACAGAGGGCTTTAACTGAGTTTGATAATTTTGTAGATGCCGACATAGTTTTTCTTAATTGTTATACTAAGTGTAACAGTTATAAAATTAAATGTCAAGTATGGAATTAGTGACTTCAGTAATTGTTAATATTACTGTTAGTTAATGTTAATGATTATTTCTTTTTTCATATATAATTGCAACGCAAGTAACATAGTTTTCAGAATGGCTCATTGATATTTGAAGCTGCTTATCTTTGCCTAGAAAATTTTTCAGATTTCCCTTTAAATCAACTTTGGGAAGTCCCGACTTTTCATTGTAAATATCAATATCTTTCCATCGGAATCCTTTACTCCAACCGGTGGTAAGTGCTTTGGCAATTGCTTCCTTCGCAGCAAAACGGGCAGCAAGATGCTGATTTTTATTCTTCTTCGGAAGTGAATATTCCAATTCTCTTTTTGTAAATATTTTGTTTAAAAAATGATCTCCAAAACGTTCAACACTTTTTGAAATGCGCTCTATCTCAATAATATCAATTCCTATTCCGAATACCACCGTATCGTCTCCATTTACAAATTCTATTTATTAAAAAATGTGTGCGTCAACATTAAGACCATCCTTTTTCAACTGCTCTGTAAATATTTTTGTTAGTTCCTGCAATTGGCTCAATGTAGTTTTTAATTTAAAATACATTTGTTTATCGTACAATAATTTCCCTATATTATTTTTGCCGGTCTTAGTTTCATTCAACATCTCAGTTATCGATACAATCATCGTTTTTGATTTATCGGTCAAGTTACCTATTTTTTTTAGCAAAACAGGAATTTGAGATTTATTTTCCTGCACAACTTCATTGGCAGACTCTGCCAATTTGCTGCCATTAGCCATAAGCATATTAAAATTATGTTTGTTTTTATCAATAACGGATGTGATGTTTGCCGTTAAATCCTGCAAACCTTTCAACGAAATTAGAATTTCCCTTTTAATATCACCTTTGGCCATTAAATCATTTACCAAGCCGAGAGTAACTTTAGCATCCCTAACCATCGTAACCAAATCCGATTGAACCGAATTAAGTGCAGCAACTGCCGTTGATATATCACCGGGGAAATAACCGGACTGCACTTCAGAATAATTTAACTCGCTTTGCGATATTCCCTGTTTAATAGATATTTTTTTACCGCCCATCATATCGAGCATTAATAATGAGAATGTTGCATCCGATTTTAGATGGATGTTATCAGGAATTTTAATTGTAACAGTAACTGAATTGTTATTCAATTTGATTTTTTCCACTTCCCCCTCACGAACACCGTTAATTGTAACGGGGTCCCCTATTGATAATCCCGGGACAGATGAGAACTCAATTAATATTTCTTTATTGTGCGAAAATATTGAAACGTTCTTAACCCAAATTATCAACCAAACCAAGAGCAGGGTTCCAATAAAAACTGTTATTCCAACTTTTATTTCGGATTTGTTATTTGAATTCATTTTTGTCCATCATTTTCTTTAATTTTTTGAAATCCAAGTATGATATTATTGAATCTTTAACCATAAGTTCCATATCTTTGTAAAACTTGGAAATTTTTTGCGAAACATCATTTATTTTCCTGTCTTTAAGCCTGCCAAAATAATTTATCATTTCTATCTTTAATGAATCGGCATATTTATTAGGCATAAATTCTTTGAATTTTTTATCGATTGAATTTTTAATAAATTTCATCGACTCGGTTTTACTATCTTTCCAAAATTCTTGTCCATATTTATCAAATACATAGATTGAAATCCCTAAAATAACAGGAATTAAAATAATTATTTTCAGACATCCTTTTTTCAATTCTCATCTTTTTTTTCTGGTAAAATTTTAACAAAAACTTTCTCAATCCGGTTGTTCTTAATTTCTTTAACTACAAATCTAATACCATTCATTTCAAAAGAATATCCTTGTTCGGGGATAGTTCCTGCATAATTAAAAATAAATCCTCCAACAGTGTCATAATCATCATTTTCCGCAGAAAAATTAACTCCCAAAAGTTCATTAATTTCGTCAATTGCTGTTTTTCCAAGCACTACGTAAGAAGAATCATCCAACTTTTTAATTTCAGCAACTTCCTTATCATACTCATCAACAATCTCTCCAACAATTTCTTCTAGAATATCCTCTAATGAAATAAGACCGGCAGTTCCACCATATTCATCGACTACAATCCCAATATGCATTCGCTTTAGTTTGAACTCCTGAAATAATTCACTAATTAATTTAGTTTCGGGCACAAACATTGCTTTTCTTGCAATTTTTTTCAATTCTATTTTTGGATGTTTATTTGAGTTACTAACAAATTTCAACATATCTTTGGCGTAAATAATTCCCAATATATTATCCAGACTTTCGTCGTAAAGAGGGATTCTACTATGTCCGGATTCATTAATAATTTGAATTAATTCTTCCTCACCGGTTTCTACCGAAACAGCGGTTATATCAACCCGTGGCGTCATAACCTCTCGAGCCATAATAGAGCTAAATGAAACAATACCGTGAATTAATTCCTGTTCTTCTTCTTCGATAGTTCCTTTTTCCACACCCAAATCAGCTAAGTCAGCAATTTCCGAAGTTAAAATAGCTGTTCTCTTTCTTACCGGTTTCAATTTTGAAAATACGGATTTTAATCCTTCAGTTAATATTTTTGTAATCGGATATAAGACTATATTGCTCCAATAGAGAGGAATACTTACCAATTTAGCAAATCGCAAAGGAAATTTTGATGCCCACAATTTTGGTGTAATTTCTCCTAACAATAAAACAGCAATTGTGAGCACAATTATTTGAATAACTAATACAAAATCAATCGGATAGTTGTATTTTTTTGCAAACTCCAAAGCAAGCGAAACCGAAACTATTGATGAAGCTACATTAAATAATGTATTACCTAGAAGAATTGTTATTAACAATTGTCGCGGAGAATTTAAAAGACTGATGATATATTTACTGCTAAAATTTTTATTCTCGTGCTCAATGTTTTTTATATTTAGCGAAAATAATGCCACTTCAGAACCGGAAAAAAGAGCTGATAATAAAAGCAACAAAAGAAGAATTAAAAATTGGAGCAAAAAAGAAGTTTCCAAAAATTAAATAAACCTCAAATAATTAAACAAACCCACAAACTAAATTAAAACAAACCCTTTCAAAATATCAAAATCTTTATTTATTAAAAACAAAAATTATTTAATAGCTTTGAAAGGGTTAAAACTTAAGTTTAATGATTTGGTATTAAAATTCTAAAACGGCAAATCATCATCCGGTGCAGCTGACTCAGCTGCGGGAGCTGAAGTAAAGCTTGAATTATCGGCAGTTCCGGTGCTGCCACCACGTCCATCCAAAGGAATAAGTTTTTCTGCAATAATTTCCGTTACATATCTTTTAGTACCATCTTTTGCTTCGTAGTTACGAGTTTGAATTCTTCCTTCGATAAAAAATTTAGCACCTTTAACTAATTTTTCCTTGTAAAAATCAGATAACCCCCAAGCAATAACATTATGCCAAGTTGTCTCTTCGACCCAATTATCATCTTTACCCTTATAGCTACGCGTAGTTGCTAATGAAAAGCTTGATACAGATTTGTTATTTGTAGTAAACCGATGTTCCGCATCTTTGCCGAGATTGCCGAGAAGCATTACCTTGTTTAGTGAAAAAGCCATTTTACCTCCATAAATTATTTTAGCTGCGAGTGAAAAATAATAAATTATTTGAAACGATTTCAGAAAATATCGAAAATATTTATATCTTTATTATTTTGTTAAAATAAAAGCATCGTTAAATATTTTGGTCTTCCAAAGTTGATTGCGAACCTTCTCAGCTTCGGGACGTGAAGAAAAAGCGGGCAATTGTACTACATAATAATTAACTGAACTACTAAATGTAATATGCATTTCCCAATTAATTTTTGACCGGTTAAGTTTTACAAATTTTTCGGCTTTGTCCTTTGTTGAAAAAGCACCTACTTGAACAATAAACTTTTTATTAGATTTTAAATTTTCAATATTTAAAGAATCCTCTTTTGCTGCAAGAGTATCTTCTTGAGTTGCAAGTGTATCTTCGTTAGCAACATCATCAAAAACATAAATTTCCTGTGCATTTTTATTTGAATCTTCTTTTGAAGTCTCCGTTGTAGAAGAACATCCCCAAAACATACTGAATATTATTATGAGAAAAATAAGATTTTTCATATTACTGTTTACAAAAAAGGATGGGCACAAACTGCCCACCCTTAATTATAATTAAATTAAAATCTAAAGTTATCAAATGCGTGAATTGGAAATTCGGGGATTCCAAATTTTCCATATTTAGCAGCGGACCCCGAGGCAAGGGGCAAACTACCAGGCAATGTTGAAACATTCACTTCCGGTATCTTTGCACCATAAGTTGCATTTATTGCCTTAATAAATTGATTTGCTATAACTCCATAACCTTGTGTTGTGGGATGAACACCGTCAAGACCAAATACACCACCGGTTACATAAGTAGTTTTAAAATGTAGTCCATCAGTATCGTAACCATTAGCTGCAACACCATTAAAGAAAGAATGAATATCAACGAGTGCAAAACCATATTGCGCAGCTTGTGCGGCAATTACATTATTAAAACCATCGGTAGTGGTTTTAGTTTCAGCAATTTCAGCTTGATCCAACACAAATTTTCCGGGTAATGGATTAGTAGGGCTAAAACCAAAAGGAGTACTTACATCGTAACCTGCCGGTACTGCAGTACCCGTAGCAGTATAATACGCACCGGTAGTATCACCCAATAGTGAAGAAAACGAACCAAACGGTAAAGTAATTAATATAGATAAATTCCTTACCTTAGTCGAATCAGCAAATCCAAGTTTGGCTGCAAATATTCCGAAATTAGTTCCGTTGTCACTTTCATAAAAAATATCACCTGATGCATCTAAAGGCAAGCCTAGTTGTCTTAAACCTGCTTGACCTGCAGAAATTGCAGCCCAAGGAGCACCTACTGCTAACTGTGGACCAACTGTTGTAAAAAACGGAATTGCACTTACATTAGGAATATTTGCAAGAGCGGCTTTTGCTCCGATTTGTGCCAAAGCACCGGCAAATTGAGCATATAAAGCACCAAAGGTAGCAACGGGTGTGTGTGGTAAGCTACCACCGGATGTTGCATAACCAAGTATATCATTATTTCCAATCCATCCCAATACAAACGTAGGTTTCAAACTTAATGCTTGTTCCAATGGTGTCGCATTTTTATTTCTTAAAACTAAATCAATAAAAACATTCGGCCCTGAATATTGTGACGGAGAACTTTTTGCCGTTAAAACATCAGCTAAAATTATTCCGGGGATTCCCAAATTATTATATGGTTTTGCATAGTCTGCATTTAGTGGTGTACCGCTCGCCGTATTCACAGTAAAAGCAAATGGGTCTAACGATGTTACTTCCATTCTACCATCAGTTGGACC
>Ga0114931_10003770_pt1 | contig 19109 bp, 6 predicted proteins | sample 2SBtaG_FD_89579 | JGI IMG/M metagenome (GOLD analysis project Ga0114931, IMG submission 89579) | Deep subsurface microbial communities from Kolumbo volcano to uncover new lineages of life (NeLLi) - 2SBTROV14_V59a metaG | ecosystem: Environmental > Aquatic > Marine > Volcanic | place: Kolumbo...
AGGATCGCGTGCCCGGCCTCGGCCGCGTCGAACACCTTGGCCAGGTTCTTCTCGGTCTCGCCGACGTACTTGGAGACGATGCGCGACAGGTCGATCTGGTACAGATCGAGCGCCAGCTCGTCGGCGATGATGCCGGCGACCATGGTCTTGCCGGTCCCGGGCGGGCCGGCGAACAGCGCCGACAGCCCCAGGCCCTTGGCCATCTTGCGCGAGAAGCCCCACTCCTCGTAGACACGCCGGCGGTGGCGCACGCGGGCGATGAACTCCTTGATCTCCTGCACGCTGTCGTCCGGAAGCACCAGATCGTCCCAGGTCTGGCGCCAGGTGATGCGCACGCCCAGGGTCGACAGCTTGACGTCGAGGGTGGAGCGCAGCCCGGCGTGCACGTCCTGGTCGTTGACCTCTTCGCCGCGGGCGCCGGCGCGGGCCAGGGCCGACTCGGAGGCTCGCTGGATCAGCCCACCGGTGACCGGGTAGCGGGCGGCCGCGCGGTCGAAGTCGAGGTTGGGCGCCGCAGCACCCAGCGCCCGCTGCCACAGCTCGGCGCGCGCAGCTTCACCCGGCGTCGGCACGTCGACCATGACGATGCCGCGCGACAGCGACACCGGCCGCGAGTCGCGTTTGACGCAGGTGGCCGCAACCGGCCCGCGAAAGTGCGACAGCGCCAGGTCGATGCCGGCGGTCCGGTCGACCAGCCGCCCGGCCTCGGTGTCCGAGGCCAGGGCCTCGATGTTCTCGAACAGCGGCACGGCGCGAAACAACACCGCCTCGCGGATCAACGCCCGTGCGGTTCGCGCCAGATCGTCGGCCCCCTGCGGCAACCGATCGCAGTGCACACGCAACACCGCGCAGTCCAGCTCGTGCGCGGCCCCCAGCACCAGCGTCTTGCGCCCGGCGCCCTCGGCGCCCGACACCACCACCGCCGGCGCCAACGACGCTGCGGGCGATCCTTGCAGCCCGGCGCGGACCAGCTCCAGCACCTGCGTGCGCAGCGTGCCGGTGCCGAGCATGTGCTCGGATGACGGCGGATCGCGCACCAGCTCGGCACAGCCAGAGACCTCCGGGTCGAGGCGCAGGTGCCCATGCACCAGCTCGATGAGTCGTCCATTGACCTTGATTGGCCGGGCGATGAACGGTGCGTCTTCCTGATTGCGCCGGCTGCCCACGGGCTCGATCAGCCGGTGCCTCGCCAGACGGCTGTCCGGCGCCAGCTCGGTGACCAGCAGGTCGCGCGTGGTCGGCGCCGAGTAGACCAGCAGCCCCAACAGGCCGACGTCGGCATGCACTCGCGACGCCTCGTTGGCCAGGTATCGCATCAGCTGGCGCATGCGCGCGTCGAGCTCGACCGCGATCAGCACCCACAGCGCCCGTTGCTCGGTCGGCGTCAGGCCAAACGACCGGCGCAGCAGATCGAACGGCATCGCCGTACCGCCCTCGCGGCTGGCGACCAGTCGCCCCTCGATCAGCTCTTCGCGCGCGGTGATGGCGGCGTCGAGGTCGGTGATGCGCCGGGTCCCTTCATCGGTGCCGGCCGCGCCGTCGCCCAGGATTGCCGCGACCTCGCCGCCGGACACGAACGTGCCGGAGAACTGGTCCTTGATCCGCGGCAGGATCCCCGCCTCCCAGTGGGCGTTGATCTGCCGCTCGAACAGCTGGCCGACCAGCCCGAGGGCATCGTCCAGGTGGTCGCGGGCGCTCGAGTACGGGCGGGCCATCCGCCGTCTAGGATACCCCGGGGCCGTAGCCCCGGAGCAGCTCCCGGTACGTCTCCAGCACCGCCTCCAGCCGGGCCCGTCCGAAACGCCCCGGCTCGGCCGCATGCAGCCGCCGGCCCGCGTCGCTGCTGAACGCCGCAGCTGGCACCGCGCTGGCCCCCGGGGGCACGAACTTGAGCACCTCGCGCAGGGTCCCGACCGCCACCTGCATGGCCGCCCTGCCCCGCCGCCGCGCCGCCTCGTCCATCCCCGGCTCCGGCATCGGCGCCGCCGACGCGTGCCGATCGGCCACCGCCAGGAACTGTCCCGGCCCGATGATCGTCGACGGCGACGCCCCGCCGTAGACCACCGCATCGTCGGCCCGCGGCTCCGCCTCATCGGCCAGCGCCAGCTCGAACGACCGCTCGGCCCCACAGTCGGCGCACGGCCCGCGGTAGCGGCTGACCAGCGCGCCGTCCACCGCCACCAGCTCGTGCGCACGCTCGAACCGCGGGCAACCGCACGCCGGGCACGAATGCAGGTCCATGTACAGGTGCGACTCGGCCGCGCTGCGGGTGGTGAGCACGGGGGCATGGTACCGCACGACTCCGCGCCTCGCGCGAGTCACCAGTCTTCATTCGCGACACGATTGCGGCGATGACCAGCGCGCAAGAGCGCCGCGAGATCGAGCTCGTCCGCCAGGTCCTGGCCGAGCCCAAGAACGACGCTCCCAGCCTGGCCGGCTCGCCTCACGTGCACTGGAGTTCCCGCCCGATCCAGATCGCGTCTAGACACAAACGCCTGGATCGGGAGCCAAATTTCGCCGCCCCTCCTGGGTGAGGGCGGACGAAATTCGGCTCCTTTCCAGGCGTGTACCTTTGTTCTCTACCATTGCTGCTTTTCCACAATGACGCGTTGTCAATGCGTCATTATTCTAGCGCGACTCGGCGGCGAACCCGTACTGCTCTGTACGGACAATGTGGCAGACTGGTGCAGCGATGACCGCCGACCGCCGAGCCGCCCTGCAGCGGCGCATCCTTGAGCATCCCGACGACGACTCGCCCCGCGTCGAGCTGGCCGAGCTGCTCGACGCCGAGGGGGATCCACGCGGCGAGCTGATCCGCGCGCAGCTACAGATTCGCGACCACCGGCGAAAGGGCGGCGACGACGGTATCGGAGCGCTCGACGCGCGCGAGAAAGAGCTGCTGGCGGCATACGGCAAGAGCTGGGCGGGACCGATCGCCTCCATGGTCGACCGCTATCGATTCCGCCGGGGATTCGTCGAAGAGATCACCTGCTCGGCCGAGCGTTTCTCCGCGGACTGCCGCAAGATGTTGAGCCTCGCACCGATCCGCCACCTGAACCTGACCGGCGTCGTCGGCCACCTCGAGGTCTTCTCGTCGCCGTGCCTGCAGCAGATCGTCTCACTGGCGGTGTCCAAGAGCAAGATCGGCGACGCCGGCGCCAAGGCCATCGCCGCGTCGACGCACCTGAGCAAGCTGCGCTGGCTGGGCCTGAGCTTCTGCGACATCGGCGACGGCGGGCTGGAGGCCCTGGCGCGCTCGACCCACCTGCCCAACCTGCACTACCTCGGCTTCAATCAGAACCGCGCCGCCGATCCGACGCCGCGCGCCGCTGGCACCGACTTTCACGGGACCGTCGTCGACGCCGAGCACCCGGCGGCGGGCCGCGAGCTGATCAAGCGTGTCGGTCGCAAGCCATGGCTGACCATCGACCCACTGCAGTTCCGCGTCTGGCCCCCCAGGCGCGACGACATCTAGAGTGGCGATCGGTTTGCGGCGCGAAGCAAAATCGCGGGGATGCGAGCAGGGCAAGGAGCGAAGAAGGAGTTGGCTGGGGCCCAGCGACTGATGAGCGACGCCGCCATGCGACGCAGATATGCGATTTGGCGAGCGTTCGTAATCCGGTCGCCGCTCTAGAAGCGGTCCAGGGGCAGATACCCGGACTCCACGACGACGGGCAGCTCGCGCCGGCGCGCCTCGAGGGTCAGGGCCAGGAAGCCGAGCGCGTACCACAGAGTGGGATCGCCCTCGCGCGCCTCCGCCTCGACGAACGCGCGGTGCCCGGCCAGCCCGCGGCCCAGCGCTGCATCGAACGCCAGCGCATCGGCCGTGCTCAGGGCGTAGATCGCCTCGATCTCGGGAACGACCACGCTGACCGGGTAGTCGCTGGAGCTCGCCTCGACTCGCGGCGGCTCGAACCGCTCGCCGGTGGTCGACATCTGCAGGGCGTGCACGCGATCGAACAGCACATCGTCGTCGCTCGCACCGCCCTGCCGCAATACGGCTACCGGGACCCCCGCCAGCCGACGGGCAATATCGCGCTCGCCGGCGATCGACGCCAGGTAGTACGCGTCGGCCCACTCGACCGGTCCCGCCTCGGGCGACGGACCGGTCGGCGCGAAGCGAAACGTACCGCCGCCGATGGCCACGGTCACCGGCTCATCGGCCGCCGCGCGCCGCAGCAACGCCTCGCCCACCTGGGCAGCCAGTCGCGCCGTGCCGAGCAGAACCGAGGCCGGCGCACCGGCAACGATTTGGTATCCCAGCAGCTCCTGCGCTCCACGCATGGAGATCCCAAGCGAGTCTGCACGCCCGATCGGATCGCCGAGAAAGTCGTCCAGGATCGATCGCTCGACCTCCGCCTGTCCCGCCGCGCCGGCAGCGGTGAGCGGCAATGCATGGCGTTCGATGCGGTGGACGGTGCCGCTCACTCGGCCCCCTCGCGGCGAGGCGGCAGGTTTGCTTCGCGGGCGGTCGGATCGCCGAACCCACCTTCATCCGCGGTGCCCGCGGGCGCCTTGACCACGAAATACCGCCCCCGGCTCTGCTGGAACGCCAGCCGCAGCGCCTGGTTGAGGCTGATGTTCTCCCACGTCTTGGGCGTCCCGTCGACCAGGTCGTGGCCGTGGAAGGTAACCATGACGTCCCGGGTCGGAGCCAGCAGCAGCAACCGCCGCAGATATCCGGTGGTGCCCTGCTGGTAGCGCTGACCGTGGAAGTTGGCGGCGCCCAGGCTGCCGGTGCCTCCCTTGGCCTCGACCACTAGCACCGACGACGGTGGTCCCTCGTTGTAGTAAACGCAGTCGAAATCGCTGCTGCGAGACTCTACCGCGCCCGGCGGCGGGTAGCAGCGTTGCGACGGGTCGAACCCCTGGCTGGACGCGAACTCGTCGGCCGCCAGCACGCCGAGCTCGTGGCTGGAGTCGCGCATCGCGCTCTGATGCGACTGGTATTGCCGGCGGATCGCCTCGGGCATGGCGTCGACCGATCCGTACTGGTCGAGCAACAGCCGCGACTGTTCCTGGGAGCGGTCGCGCTGATCACCGAGCGACTCGGCCTCGGCCCGATACTTGTCACGGGTCCGGAACTGCTGGGCTTCGCCAAGCTGAGCCCGGTGATCGGGCGGCCGGCGCCTGGACCCGCCCGGCCGGTACCACGCGCGCGTGACCGGATTGAACCGGAGGCCGTCCAGATAGCGGGCGATGAACTCCTCGCGGTGCCCCGCCTCGGCGACTTCGCTGCGAGCGTCGGGCCGGGCGAGGAAGACCAGCATCTCCACGGCCGCGCGTCGGTGCTCTTCGGGCGACAGGTCGTCGGCGTTGCGGGTCTCGACCGGCGGAGCCGTCGCGGAGTCCCCGTTTGCCGGGGCCGCACTGGTGGCCCGCATGCCGTAAAGCTCGCGAGCGAGCGCGAGCGCGCCGACTGGATCGGCATTGAAGTAGGTCTGCATGCGCAGGCGCAGCAGATCGGCCTGCGGGCTGTCGTGGAAGTTGAATCCGTCGAGCCAACTGTGGAACTCCTGGCGCGCCGCCGGGCTCACCACCGACTGATGTCCCTCGCTGCCTCGGTTCATCTCCGGGATGTGGCTGCTCTGCGCCCGCACGCCGGGGATCACTCCGCGCGTGTCTTCCGGCATCGAACCAGCCTGCCGGCGGAGCCCGTCGTCGAACTCCTCCTGATCAGAGTCGTTCATGCGAGGACCGGCCGTGGTGCCAGCCGCGCCGATGACGCGGAAGCTGCCGTCCTCGTTTTCCGCGCCGAGCATGCGATGCTCGGCGCCGCGGGAAGGCTCGAGCTGCATCCCCTGCGGCACGAGGCTCATCGGGCCGCCCACGTCCGAGCGGTCCTGGCCGATCGACATGACCACCTGGTCGTAGACACCCGTGGTGCCGTCGTCGAAACGAACGAACACTCGGCCGTCGGGTGTCGGGTGCATATCTTGGATCTGGCGAACTGACTGCGGCGCCGCACCGCGGACCTCCGGCGAGTGTGCTCCCAGACCCGGCGCAGTGTTGCGCCGGTTGAAGCCGCCAGAGAACGACGCCTCGCGCTCGCGGTCCATCAGGCGCTGGCGCTCGGTCGCGTCGAAGTCCGGCAGCCCGGCGAGCTCGCGCTGCTGGTCGCCATCGAGGCTGCCCTGGGCCTGCAGCCCTTCGAGCTCGATTCGCCGGCGCAACTGCTGAACCTTCTGCTTGTCCGGATCCGTGTCGGCCAGGGACCGCGTGTCGGACCGGGCAGACCAGTCGACACTCACGCCGCGGTCGGCGGCGCCGTGGGCTTGCTCGACATCCCACGATCCCGACGCACCCGCGCCATAGACCAGCACGTGGGCACCCTCCGGGAACTGGCTCGACACCTGCTCGCCGCCGAAGGAAACCAGCCGCGGAACCAGACCTTCCAACCGCGATCGCTCGTCGTCCGAAAGCGACTCGGGATCGATCACGCTGCCGCTGTCGTCCACGATGTGACCGGTCTGACGATTGACCAGATAGCCGGTCTGTTCGTCGCGAACCATGCGCGGATCGCGAAAGCCGCCGTCCTCGGAAAAGCCCAGGCTGCGGCGGGTCTCTGCCGGCAGCGTGGTCGGATCGGCAACCGCGCCGCTGGGATCGAACACCCGCGGCGGCGAGCCCGGCTCGACGGCGTAGCCAGACGACGGATCGACGACGCGATTCGAAGTGAGCTGGCCGCCCTGGCTGACCATGAAGCTGTCGTCCGCGCGCTTGGGCCGCCTGGCCGGGCCAGGCCCGGCGCTGACATCGACCGCGGCAGCGAAGAAGACGCGGCTCGGGCTGTCCGGATCGCCCATGCAGACCCGGTAACGGGCACCCTCGGGCCAGCCCTGCGATTCCGCCTCGGCCGGATCGCTCGGGCGCTCCTCGATACGGGTCACTTGCCCCTGGTAGGTCGGCATGCCGACCTCGGCACGGGTGCCGGCAGCGGCGGCTCCGAAGTCGCGCGATTGGGCGAAACCGTGCTGATCGTCGGCGAAGTCGGCGGGCTGGTGGGTGAACCCGGGGACCTCGAGTTCGTTGGCGCCCTGGCCCATCAGCATCTCGCCACGACCAGCCCACGGGTCACCGCCCATGGCGATGGCCATCACCGGTGGGATGCCCTGGCCGCCGTCGGCCTGCGCGCCCCGCATGGTGGCGAAGTCGGCCACCGCCGACCAGCCGCCGCCGATGATCAGCCGAGCGAACACGTGGCCGCCGCCGGTGGCGCCGATTGCGGCATTGACACGCTCCGTGAGCGCGGCGTCGGCCTCGCCGCGCTCGCGCGCGATCCGATCGACGTAGCGGCGCAGCGCGGCGCGGTCGCCGCTGGCCTGGGCGCGGATGCCCTCGAGGTTGCCCTCGTGCTGGTGCGACAGCTCGAGCAACCGCTGGATCTGCGGGAACTGATCGCCCAGCGCCTGGCGGAGCAGCTCAGTGCGGTGCGAGATTGCCTCGCCGCCGGCCATGCGATGCCACTGCCCGTCGGGGCCGTGGTGCAGCTCGGGTAGCGTCACCCCACCCTGACCCTCGTGCAGGCCCATGTGCAGCAGCAAGCTCTGCAGCTGGTGGAGAAGCTGGATCGCCTGCGGCGTGCTCGCCTCGCCGGTGTCGAGGTTGAACCCGGGGCATTCCTCGATCTGGCGGTGGAGCACGCGCAGCTCGGCGACGCGGCCCAGGTCGTGCGGACTGAGCTCGCGGGCTTGCGAACCTTCGGCCAGGGCGGTCGTGCCTTCGACGTGCTCGCCCGCGCGGCGACGGCGCATGATGTCGCGAATCTCGGCCATCTCGTGGGCGAGAGCGCGCTCGACGTGGTCGGACTGCGCGCCCGGCGAGAGATGGACCACGGCGACATCGCCGTGGATCTCGAAGCTGGCCACCGACGAATGCTGGCCACCGTCGTCCTGACGCATGACCACGTGCACGGCCACGGTGCCGCCGTCGGGCAAGGTGAGATCGATCGACGATCCATCTCCGCCAACCTGTCCGCCGAGCATGTCGGCGAGGCGAGGGATGGCCGCATCGATGGCTCCGCGGGTCGCGGCTTCGTCGCGGGCGTCGTGAGCCACCGCGTCGCCGCGGAAGCTGGAGCCGGGCACGGCGGCCGCCGTACCGCCGGTGCCGGCGTCGTGACCGGTCGCCTCTGCCGGCGCGGCGTCTCCGCTGGTGTCCGGCGGCGTGTCGACGTGGGGCAGCTCGGTCGGGGCGCTGCCGGCCTGGTCGGCGATCGGTCGCAGCAGGCTGTGGATCTGCTCGTCCGGCATCGACTCGACCTGCGCGGCCAGGTCGCCCATGGCCGGGTCCTCGCCCGAGCGGGCGCGCAGCTGGCTGACCAGGTGGGCGCGCAGCGAGGCGGCGATCGGCTCGCCCGGCTGCAACGGGATCGACAGCAGCATCTGGTGGAACAGCGCCGTGTTGGTCCACTGCTCGCCACCGCTGACGACGACCTCGGTCAGGCCGCGCACGGCGTGACTGCCCTGGTAGCGCATCAGCCCCTGCAGCGCCGGGCCGTTGAAGATGACGTTCATGTGCGTCATCACGGCGAAGCCGCCGCCGCTCTGCCCGACCCACTCGGCCCACAAGCGGCGCGCCTGCGCGGGCGGGAACAGCGACGCCAGCTCGCGCATCTTGTCCGACGCCGCTGGCCACATCCCCTGGTCCTTGAGCACGCCGATCTCGCGGCCGTAGCTCTCGGGGGTCATGTGCATGATCTGGCTGGGCTCGGCGATGAACAGGCCCTGCCCCGGTCGACCGGCGACGGGGAAGCGACCGGCCGAGTCGAACGGCGCCAGCATCACGCCGACGTCGCCCTGCAGCCCGTGGATCTCGCCGCCACCGATCCCTCGGATCCAGGAACGGAACGCGTCGGCGCCGGGACCGTGGATCGAGAAGTCGCCTTCGGAGGTGTAGAAGTCGAAGATGTGCACCAGCGCGTCGGGCGGAATCGGCCCACCGTCGGGCATCGACCCGAGCTGCGCCGGGTACAGCTGCTTGAGCGCGTTGCACTCGTCGGCGCTGAGCGCCCCGGCCATGCCGGAGACCGCGGTCCGCTGGCTGTCCTGATAGCCGCTCATCCAGTCGGACGGGCTCTGCTTGCCCTCGTGCGGCGGCGTGCACATGTAGCGGGCGTACTCGAGCTGCAGGCGCATCGGCAGCTCCTTGGCCGGATCGCCGTCGCGCCAGCTCTCCATTACCTCGGTCACGCTGCGACCGCTGGCGTCGACCAGGTAAGGAGTGGCGTCGCCGACCGGTCCCTCGCCGCTCTCCAGCGGGTGCGGTCCCGACAGCGGCGTCAGTCCGTGCTCGGCGTCGGCGGCGGCCTCGGCGTCGGGGTCGCTGGCAGCAACGTCGGTCTCACCGCGCTGCGCGCGCTGGGCGCGCCACAAGAGCACCTTCTGGCGGGCGGCCGCGGCCAGGGCGGCGTGACCGTCACCCTCGATGCTGTCCATCATCGCCCGCCCCTCGGGCGTATTCAGATGGGCGAGCACCGCCTCGCGGTCGGCCAGCGGCCAGGCACGCAGCTGCCCCGAGATGTACTCGATGAACTGCTGGCGCGTGCGCGCCGCCATCTGCTCCGGGGTCGGCGGCGTGTAGGTCTCGCCCCGGCGCTAGGCCTGCACGCGAGCGGTGCGCGTGACCGCGTCCTCGAGCGAGTGCGGCGACACCTCGAGCGGCCCGGCCGCAGTGTCGTCGCCGCCCGATGCGTGACTTCCGTCGTGGGCCGAGGCGTCGTGGGCAGCGCCCTCGTGTGTCGTCGTCTCGTCGTGCCCCGCGGCGTCGGCATGCGGCGTCGTCTCGTCGTGCCCCGCAGCGTCGGCGTGCGGCGTCGCGTCGGCGTGCGGCGCCGTCGCGTCGTGCCCCGCGGCGTCGGCGTGCGGCGTCGCGTCGGCGTCCGGCGTCGCGTCGGCGTGCGGCGTCGCGTCGGCCGGTTCCGCGTCTGCGTGGGCATCGGCGGCGGCGGTCGCCGGCGCGCCGGCGGCGGACCCTGCAGACGTGACCAGGCTGTTGAGGACCGCCGCGTGCTGCTCCGCGTCGCGCTTGGCGGCGTTGAACTCGCTGACCGAGCGGTCGAGCTCGCGGGTCTTCTGCATCACCGCGACGCGGGCGTCGATGAGCGCGCGATACAGCGCCCGGCGGTTCTCGACGTTGCCGTCCGCGGCGTCGAGCGCGGCCATCGATGCGCCCAGGCGCCGGCGCGCGTCGGCGATCGCGTCCTTGGCGACGATCACGTCGTACCCAGCTCCCACGGCGCGGCCGTAGGCGTCGCGGGCGTGGGTCGCGGCCGCCAGCGCCTCGCGCCTGTGGCTCTCATCGGAAATACCCGCCACCGCCGCCGCGTCTCGATCGCGCTGGCGGCGGGTGCCTTCGAGCTCGGCGCGGTCCGCGACCACCTGCAGGCGCTTCTCGTGGGTCTGCGACACCGCCTCGTCGAGGCGCGGCAGCAGCGCCTGCGCCGGCTCGCGCGGGTTGGCCTGCTCGCGCTCGCGCTTCGCGGCCGCCTCGGCCTCGCGCTCGCGATGCCCGGCGCGGCGATCCTGTGCCGCCTCGGTGTTGGTGACCTGCTGCACCTGGGGCACGTCGGCCGGATCCATCTGCGTGCGGTGGTCGAACTCGTCGAGGGTGTCGGCCTGCCGACACCAGGTGATGAACGCCGCGCGCTCGGCAGCCGAGTACGGTTGCCCGCTCTCGGCCTCGCGGTGCGCCAGGGTAGCCTCGGCCTGCTCGCGCCGGGCGCGCTGGAACTCGGGCACGGTCATCGCGCTCGTGCCCTCACCGGCGACGACCATCTGCCGATACATCTGCACCTCGTGCGGCGACAGCTCGCCCTGGTGCTGCGCCAGCGACTCGGCCCCCTGTCGCGCGCGCTGGGTGCAGTGCGCGTCGGAGATATGCAGCGAGTTGGCGACGCTCTTCATGTCGTCGAGCGCGGACATGCTAACCGAGCCCAACGCCTCGGACAGCTCGCCCTCGGCGCGCCAGGTGCGCTCGTCGAGCGCCACGTCGACGGCGCCGCCGACAATGCCGCCGGGCACGCCCTCGACGATCTCGTGGCCGACGCGGTGCGCGCGCTCGCCCAGCGTGCCGCGCACCGGAATGCCGTCGGGACGCAGCTCCGGCGTGTCGGCTCCTTCGCCGTGGGCGCCGTGAGTCGACCGGCTCGCCGCCTCGTCGGTGGCGTCACTGCCAGCGTGACGCCCGGCCTCGCCCGCTTCCTCGAGCGCCTCACCGGTCTGCCCCGCAGCGCCACCGCGCAGCCGGTTGCGCGCCGCGCCGTACGCGTGCGACCCGGCCTGCTCGATCGTGGTGGACAGCGCCGCCGACACCGCCGCGCGCAGAGCATCGCCGGGAATCTGTGCGGCGCGGTGGCGCGCCGCCGCCGAGCCGCGGCGCCAGCCCTCGCTCCAGCCCTGCATCCAGAAGGCGGGACGGAACGCCTGGGCGCCCGACTCGATCAGCCCCTCCATCGAGGTCTGCAGCGCTTCTTCGGCCGCCTCGTGCCCGGCCTCGGATAGGATCTGCTGCCACACCGCCGGTTTGGTCGCCACCGACTCGGCCACGCTCGCGGCCTGCTGGCCGTAGGTCGCGGCGCCGGAGACGCCGCGCATGATCGCGCCGGCGTAGTAAGTGGTGCCGGCGCTGACCGCGCCCATGATGGCGCCCTGCGCCACCGAGCGCAGGCCCTCGTCGCTGAAGTTGTAGCCGGTGCCCAGCACCGCCTCGTTGGCCGCCGCCTGCCCCAGCGCCGCGCTGCCGCCGGTCAGCGCGCCGAGCAGCATCACCGCCACCGGGCCGGTCGCGGTACCGGCGGTGAGAATGGTGACCACCGCGGTGATGATGACCGCGACGATGGCGGTGGCGATGTTGGCCACCGCTTGCTTGGCGGCGTTGAACGCCCCGAGGTCGCTGTTGAACTGCCGGCGCATGTCGCCAATTCGAGTCGACTCCTCCTCGGTAACCTGGCCGTACTGGCCCTCGTCGGTGGAGATGATCGACCCGTAGGTGGCGCCGCGCAGGTCGGCCATCGACTGGTCGAGCGCCTGCCCCTCACCGCCGGCGGTGAGGCGGTCCATGTTGTAATTGGAGTTCTCGCCGCGGGCGACCTCGTAGCGCTCCTCGTCGTACGACAGCTGGGTCAGCGAGCTGCGCGCGGTCTCTCCCTGGGTGAACAGCTGCACCGCGTCGGGGTCGCCGCCGGCACCGATCGCCTGGAGGATCTTGCTCTTGTCGAGGTGGGGGATGCGGTCGCGCACGATCGTCCGCCACTCGAGCCACTCGGAGTTGTCGCGCACCCGCCGCTCGCCGTCGTGGGTCGCGTGGTCGTCGGCGGCCAGCCCGCCGGTAAAGCGGAGCAGCTGGCTCTCCAGATCGCGCGAGGTGTCGACGATGTAGTAGGCAAAGGCGTTGCGCCGATCCCACAGATCCTGCGACGTCTGCTGCGGTGGTGCCCCACCCGCGGCCGGCGCCGGTGCGGCAGCGCGCTGGGCAGCCTCGCGATCGCGCACGCCGGCGTAGCGGTGGTACACCTCGCGCAACGGCAACCCGCCGTTGGGGGTGTACTTCATCACCGTCGTCCAGTCGGAGATGAGCATGTCGTCGGACGCCTCGCGCAGGGTCCGCTTGATCATCTCCTCGTCGTCGTCGATGCCGCCGGTGTAGCGGGCGAACAGCAGATTCGACGGATCCCGCTCCTTCTTCACCGCGCGCTCGGCGCACACCAGCTGCGTGGCCGGGAACATGTCGTCGATCGTTCCCCAGCCGCTGGTCGCGGCCGTGATCGCGCCCTCGACCTGTTCCCAGATGCCCTCGCGCAGATGCCGTTCCTGCTCCTCGGCGGGGGTCGGCTGGTGCTGCTGCGCGCCGCCGGCAGCGCCGCCGCCGCCAGCCGCGGGTGCCGCGTGGGCGGGTGCCCGGCCCGGAGCCGCCGCGGGCGCGGGCGCGGGCGCACCGGCCGGAGCCGCAGGCGCCGCGCCGGCCGTCGCAGGCGCCGCGCCGGCCGCAGGCGCGGGCGGGCCCGCCGAAGCCACATGCGCCGTCGTCGTCCCGGAAGCATGCGCACCGCCACCCGATGCCGATTCGCCCGGACGCAACGCCGCCGAATAGGCGTAGACGAGCTCGTGCAGGAGCGGCGCCCACGAGCGACCGCAGCCCATCTTGATGCGCTGGATGATGCTGTGGCGGAGGAAGCCCAGCCGCTGGACCTCGGCTTGCGCGTAGATGCCGTGCTCTGGATCCGGCTGTTGCCCCTCTCCGGGCACCCGCAAGCCGGTCGCCTGCGCCGCAGCCTCCGGGTTGTACGCCAGCATCGCCTGCACCTGGGTGCGGCGCTCGGGAAAATCTTCGAGCGCGCGCATCACCTGCCGCATCAGGCCGGGGTTCTGCAGCAGTTGCCGCAGCTCCTCGGGCCGCATGTGCATCACGTTCTCGACGATATCGTCCTCGTTGATGTTCATCTCGGCGCCGTCCTCGCGGTTCGTCCGAGATGCCTCCTCGAGGTCGGCCAGGTGATCGTCGGCGCCCGGGGCAGCCTGGCTGCGCAGGGCGTTCATCAGGTCGCGCCAGGTCGCGTCGCTCTCGCACGCGGCTCGCGCGCGGCGCATCCACTCCGGGTCGGCCAGGCGCGCCTGGCGCTCCTGCACGCTCATCGCCTGGACGTCGGAGATGATGTGCTCCTCGTCCTCGGTCAAGTCGCCGTCGTTCAGCAGGTAGGCGTCGTGCCCCTCTTTACCCTGGTTGAGTATCAACCCCTCGACCCGCGACAGGTCGGTGCCCGACAGCTCGTCCTCGACGATCGCGTGGATCGCCGGGTTGGCCATCAGGTGCTGGGCGTCGCGGCGGGTGCGGGCCTTGGCCTCCTCCTCGATCCGGTGCGACAGCTGCGGGTCGCGCTGCAACGCCGCCTGTACCTGCTGGGGCGTCGGGTTGGCGCCAATCAGCTCGTTGCGCACCGCCTCGGTGTTCGCGCGCATGCGCTCGCGCATGTACTCGCGAACGTCGTCGCGCATGCCGTCCTCGTCGGTGGCGTCGAACATGCCTCCGAGGACGCCGTGCTCGCCGTGAGCGCGCGACTCGAGCTGGGTGTACAGATCCATCTGCCCGGTGAGGCCGCGGTAGACGCGATCCCACTCATAGGCGTCGTCGCAGAAGCCGCGCAGGCGCGACATCAGCGCGCCGTCGGCCAGCACCTCTCTGCGCTCGTCGGCGGTGGCGCGGCCGACCAGCGAGTAGAGCCCGTTCATGTTGTTGCCGTCGATGGCACCGCTGATGCGAACCTTGATGGTCACGCGGCCATGCGCGGTGACGTCGAGCAGCGACTCGATCTCGCCCTGGCGACCGGCGACGTGGATGCCGTGGCCGGCGCGGTCACCCAGCGCCTCTTGCCCCGCCTCGGTGCCCCCGGCGCCGACCTGCGAGAACATGTGCCAGCCGGCACCACCTTGATCCTGCTGCCGGCGCGCCTGCTGCAGGTAGAAGCGCAGGTCGATGCCGCCCGACAGCCGGCGGAAGGCGATGTGGATCAGCCGCTGCTCCTCGGGCGTGCAACCGTCGAGCTGGGCGCCGAGCAGCTGGGTCTGTCCCGAGTCGTGGAGGATCGTCCACATGCGCCGCGCGCGGCGCTCGGCCTCGGCGACGGAGAAGTGGGGGCCGACCAGCGATCGGTTCTGCGGCCCGATCGACAGCTCCTCGGCCGGCGCCTGCGGCGGCTCGGTCGCGAGGTTGGCGCTGATCCCCATCAGCTCGGCGAGCTGCGCCGCCGACCGCTGCTGGTTGCTGTTGGCGCGGCAGACCTCGGCGGCGTGGCGCTCCGGTGGGATGCCGTACTCGGCCCGATAGTAGTCGGCGAAGGTCTGCGGATCGCTGGGCGCACCCTGGATGCGCGCGGGACCGCCGGGACGGGCGCCGATCTGCGGAATCGCTCCCGCGGCCGGTGACGACGATGCGCTCTGCGGCGCCACCGCCGACATCGCCATCTTCTCGCGCAGGGTCTGGCCGGCGGTGCGGTAGGCGCTGTCGTTCTGCTCGGGGTTTTGCTGCATCGCCGGCCGCAAGGCGCCGACCAGGTTCCACACCTGGGTGGCGGCCTGGCGCATTCGCTCGCGTCCCTGCTGCTGCTGCTGCAGCTGCTGGCCGCGCTCGACCAGCCCCCCGGTGCCGGCGTCGTCCTGGGTCTGTCGCGCATCCTGCGCGGCCATCTCCGCGCGCGCGGCGGCGGCGCCCGGGGTCATGCCCATCTGCGGCATCACCGACTGCTGCTCTTCGGCGTCCAGTCCCGAGCGAAGCTTGCTGCCCAGGTCGCCGCCGTCCTCTACCTCGCGGAAGACGTTGCCGAACAGCTCGACCTTCCACAGGCGGCGCAACCCGGTGGCGTCGCGCAGGTCGCGCATCACCTGGTCGGACATGCCGCCGGTGTACGAGTGCCAGATCGCCAGCACGTCGTCGGCATCGCCGCCGCCGCTGACCCACGACTCGTCGAGCTCCGCGGCCATCGCCTGGGCCTTGGCGCGGATGAACTCGCTGCAGGTCTGGCCGCCGCACAGGGTCTCGCGCAACGCCTGATCGAGCGGCACCGTCTGCCGGCCGCGCGGGTTGTTCGGGTCGACCGGCCGCGACCGGTTCTGTTCGCCACCGGCAAACTCGACGCGCCCGCCGATGTCGCCGTGCGACGCGGCGTCGACGCGGAAGCCGAGGATGGTCTCGGCCTCGTTCTTGTTGTCCTCGTCCAGGCCGTTGGTGATGGCGTGGCGCACGTTGGCACCGGCCGCCTGCACCTTCTGCGACAGCGTCGGACCGGGCGCCTCCTCGGCCTTGTGCAACAGCTCCTGCATGCTGGCCGCCCGCCGCTGGAACGAGTGCAGAATGCCCATCACCGTCGAGTCGTTGACGTAGAAGGTGGCGTTCAGCTCGTCGGCCAGCGGCTGAACCGCCGGGCGGTACAGCTCCTCGTCCAGGCGGCGCCGCTCCGCCGGCGTGAGCGGCTGGCGCGCATCCGGGCCGTCGGGGTTGACCGTCGCCTGCTGCACCGTGCCCGGCTCGGCCTGCGAGTACGGATTCAGCCCGCACATGCGCAGGAACAGGTCGTAGGGGCGCACGCGCATCCCCTGGTAGACGACCTCGTCGTTCATCCGCCGGATCGAGTTGAGGAAGACCTGGTTGGACTGCAGCGCCTCCAGCCGCTGGCGATCGCCGCCCAGCTGCATGATCGCCTCGACCGCAGCCACGCCATTGCCCTGGCGTGCGGCCATGTGCACGCGCTCGGTGGCATCGGGCTCGGTCGACCCGGTGTCGATGGCCCGGTCGACCTGGATGCGGCGGTCGCCGACGACCAGCTTGACGAAGCCGTCGTACAGCTGGGTGTGGTAGCGGACGCGCTGACGCGCCGCAGCGCCGCCGGTGCCGGGTCGCGCGGTGCAGTAGTCGATGATCAGCTGGGCGGGATCGACGCGGGCCGCCGGCGCCGGAGCGCGGCCGGGGTCGGCGCCGTCACCACCGGCGCCCGCATGCTGGCGTCCGCGATTGCTCGCATCCACGCACGCCTGGTACAGCGCCTCGACGGTGTCCAGGGACGTCTCGACCGACTGCATCTGCGTCGGTGACAACCGCGCGCGCAGCATCTGCGTGACCGTCTCGCCGTCGGGCAAACGCTCGTCCCAGATCCGGTCGCGCACCTGCGGCGACGCCGAGCGGATGCGCCGGAGGATCTGCTGGAAGAGATGCTGGTCGAGGCCTCCCTGAGCGCTGTGCGCGGCGCGCTGGCCGGCTTGTCGGCCGCCGGCCGCATGACCCTGCAGAGCGCTGACGACGTAGCTGCGCAGCTCGCCGAACTCCTGGTCGAATCGATGATTCTGCTCCTCGCTCTGGTGCTGGGACTGGCCGCCGGTCCGGGTCGCGCCGCCGGCCGCGCCCTGCGAGCGCAGGAAGGTGACGAGCGACTGCACGCCCTGCTTGCGCCGGTTCCCCGACTCCGTCTGCTCGATGGCAGTGGCGTCCTCGTTGGCCTCGGACATGCCGTCGGTGAAAGCGCCGCTCTGGCCATAGCCGTCGAGGCGCGACAGCACGGCCGTCTGATCGGCAATCCACCGCTTGCTCTTGCTGTTGAGCAGGCCGTACGTGCCGATGATCTGGTTGGTCGACTGCGCCAGGGTGTTGCCGCCGATGACGCTGGTGATGCCGTTCTGGATCGTCGTGAGCGAACCGCTGTCAGCGTCGTGCGCCGCGCGCACTGCCGCCAGCTCGTTCTTCAGCGCCGCGCCGTCGGGGTGCAGGGTCAGGTAGTTCTGCGTCGCCTGCGCGCCCGCGGTGTCGACGTTGCCGCCGGCGGCGCGGAGGATCTTGTACGCCTCGCGGCCGAAGTGCCCTGCATCCGGCGCGGCGCCGTGGGCGGCCGGCGCCGGATCGCCGCCCTGTGCGCCGCCCGCGGCCGGGGCGCTGTCGCGCATCAACCCTCCGAGCAGCGCGGCCCACCGCTGGGGCACCGCGCGGCGCAGCTCGACCAGGCGCGCCTGGTTGGCGGCGTCAGCCTGACCGCTGTTCGCCGCGCCAGCGCCGGCGCTGCCCGACGACTGCGCCGGTTGGGACGCGGCGGGCTGGGACGCGGGCTGTGTTTGATGCGTATTTCCCATCGTGGGCCTGGCGTGTATCTACGGGGCTATCGAATCGATGGACACTCGCGAGCGCACCGGCGACTCGTCGCGGAAGGTCAGCTCGAAGGCCGACGACGCCTCGGCGTCGAAGGCACCGGCAAACGCGCCGAGCCGCTCGCCCCACTCGTTGCCGTACAGCTCGATCATCGTGGGCACGAGCAGCTCCCAGGGAAGGTCCGGGTACTGCACGGTCACCCACGGAAGCGCACAGTCGAAGACGCTGACGATCGACACCAGCACGGTCTCGCCGCGCGCCAGCCGCGGGTGCAGGCGCTCGAACAAGAGACGCTGCTCGGCGGTGACGTGCAACCGCTCCATCAGCGCCAGCGCCAGGCGAACAGTCTCCTCCAGCTCGCCGCCGGCGCCGTTGCCGCGGCGGAAACGAAACAGCCACTGATTGGCGGCGTTCGGCTCGGCCCGGTCGATGAACAGGTCAGAGCTCGAGCGCCCCAGCAGCTCGCTGAGGGCGGTGACCTCGCGGCCGGCCGACGGCTGGAAGATGGTCGTCCGTGACAACAGCGCGATGTCGTCGGCCAGCGCGCGCTCGCCGACCATGTGGAACGACACCGTCGGCGGCGTCGCGCCGTGGCGCGTGGTCTCGAGCTCGACGAAGCGGACCTTGGCCGGGCGATCGAGCAGCGCCGGCAGGGTCTGCGCCTGGATCGGGTTGCCGATCTGGGCGTGCATCGCCCGCACCGCGGCAGCGGTGTCGGGGTTGGCCGGCCACTGGCAGAGGACCGCCATACGCATGCGGTCGGTCAGCGACAGACGCGCGTAGGCAGCGACATCGTCGCCCAGGGTCTCGGCCGCATCGGCCAGATCGCCGATGGCGGCGATGCCGACGGCGTCGCCGGCACCGCGCAGGCGGGTCAGGATCTCGGTGGTGCGCTCGCTGGCCATCAGTTGCGTTCTCCCTGGCGGCGAAGGGTGCCAATGGCCGCGCCGGCCAGGGCCGGATCGACGCCGCGGGCGCGGGCGATGAGGTCGGCCAGCGCGGCCGGTGCCCCCGGCTGGCGCGCGGCAAGCGCCGCGACCAGCGGCGCGAACACCTCCTCCTCGTGATCGGCCATCCACCTGATCGATTGCGCCGCCCACGCCTGCCCCAACAGCGGGTCGCCGGCGCTCTGGACGTTGTCGACGAAGTCATCGACCGCAGCGTCGACCGCGCGGGCGTAGTCGCCGGCGTCGATGAGCAACGAGGTCACGTGCATCCCCCGTTCGCCCGCGGCCAGCAGGCGGCGGGCGACCAGCTGGCGCAACGCGCGGTAGTCGTCGCCGGCCGGCGCACGTCCGAGCACGCCGGTGACCGCGCCGCTGCTCCCGCGGCGCAGCGCCTCATCGATCAGCGCCGAATCTTCGACCGCCGCGAACGCCGCGTCGGGCAGCGGCAGACCGGTGACCGCGGCAGCGGTCGACACGGCGAGGAGCGCGACCACGCGGTCGAACGGCTTCAACGTGGTGTCACCGGCCAGCTCGGCCAGC